>Ga0315281_10001746_pt1 | contig 32235 bp, 36 predicted proteins | sample YL17G07_0_MG_FD_204540 | JGI IMG/M metagenome (GOLD analysis project Ga0315281, IMG submission 204540) | Sediment microbial communities from Yellowstone Lake, YNP, Wyoming, USA - YL17G07_0 | ecosystem: Environmental > Aquatic > Freshwater > Lake > Sediment | place: USA: Wyoming | collected...
GCTATGCTGGTACCTCTTCAACAACACCTTCAATAACCATGGCAAATCCAATTACAGAGCAGGCAAACTTTGTTAGCACTACGACAACCACCTCAACCTCAACAACCTCAACCACCACATCAACCACAACCTCCGTCTCAACCTCAACCTCAACCACCTCAACCTCAACCACCACCTCAACCTCAACCTCAACTTCCTCAACCTCAACAACAACTTCAACTACAACATCAACCTCAAGGACCACTACCTCAACAACCACCTCAACCTCCACCTCAACCACCTCAACCTCCACCTCCACAACAACCTCAAGAACAACAACCTCAACCACCACCTCAACCTCAACCACCACCTCAACCTCAACCACAACCTCAAGGACCACTACCTCAACCACCACATCAACCTCAACCACCACCACCTCAACCTCAACAACCACCTCAACCTCAAGAACAACAACCTCAACAACAACCTCAACCTCAACCACTACCTCAAGGACCACCACCTCAACAACCACCTCAACCTCAAGGACCACCACCTCAACCACAACCTCAATGACCACCACCTCAACCTCAACAACAACAATATACATCGATACCTGCGAATGTACAAACTGGGATGTAACAAAGGGTTGTATGATGGGATACTTTGATTGTACAGGTCCTGCTGGCGACTGGAGTTGTTCTGGACACTGTGGCGCTACACCAGGTACATGTGCGCCTGGGTACACACTAAGCTGTGATCCTGCTGAACTCGGACATCCCGCTGGGATATGCCGTACAACTTGTCCGGCAGGCGACTACTGTTACATAGGGGGAGCCGATGTTCTCCCCGTCTGCCCCTAATGCTCTGCTTTCTGCCCAACAACGCGCCAAGCTTAAGCACCAAAAGCGCCTCTGGCGTCGGCTCTTTAAATTACAAAACTATATAAACTTTCTATTGCACATTATTAATCGGCAGACAGGGTGTCATAGTGCAAAAAGGAGTGCATACGCATAAAGCACAAACAGCTATAGAGTTCCTCTTGACATACGGCTGGGCCGTAATACTTATTGCTCTGGTATCCACACTGCTTTATCTGTATGTTGCTGCACCCTATGCGGCTGTTCCAGCTACATGCAGCTTTATCTCAAACGCCTACTGCAATGACATAATATTCGCCACAAATACAGTAACACACAACAGCATAATGGCACTGCTCATAACAAACACGCAGCCGTATCCTATAAAGAACCCAGCGCTTAAAGTGAACGTAAACGGCGTAAACACAACTCTGGCGTCATGTCAACCAAATTATGTGCTTCAGGGCGGCACGGTAATATGCATTCTTAACATATCAGGCACACAATCCTCGCTAGGTCAGTTCTTCTCAGGCACGCTGTACTTAAGTGCGCTCTATTGCGGCTTCTCGAATTCAACACAGTGTTCAAACGCGCCAACAGAGGTAAACAAGGGCTCGTTCACAGCACACGCCGCACCTTTGGTAGCGCCAGGTGTCTCAATAACCCTTACGGCACAGAACAGCTCCAACCCCGCAAACAACGCAAAGGATCCATTGTATGCGACTGTAAGGCTTCTCGGCTATCCGCTGCAAGGCGCGACCGTGAGTTTTACAGCCAACATTGCAAACAGCAATGGACAGGACACGATGGTAAACGCGCTGCCACCCTACAGCCTGCAACCAAACTACGCAGCAACGAGTGGTACCGGCATCACACAAAGTGCCATATGGGGCACAACTCCAGGAAACGTGATAGTCTATGCGGCATACGCCAATACAATAGCAAACGTTCCAATATCATTTGTGCAAACAGTCACTGTGCAGTTTGCATACAACTTCCCACAAACCCTGTGCTTTGGCATAGGCGCACCGTTTGCCACAATTGATGGCAATCCATATACATGCGCGCAACTTGCGGTAACGGCATTCAGCTGGGCTGTTGGTTCTACACACACATGCAACTTCAACTCCCCATACGGTTTGTCTCTCGGCTCCCAGCTTGTATACAATAGCATCGTAATTTATGGCACTACATACACATCGCAGCAATGCACAATAGTGCCATCAACTTCAACAGTAGTGAATGTTAATTACAAGCTGCAATACTACATGACAGCACTTTCAAACCCAAGCAACGCAGGCACAGTAACGCCTGCAAGTGCATGGTACAATGCAAACGCACTAGTAGCAGAAATCGCATCAGCAAACATAGGCTGGCAGTTCAAGAACTTCACATGCACTGGCGCAGGCTGCTATGCAGGTACCTCTTCAGCAACACCTTCAATAACCATGGCAAATCCAATTACAGAGCAGGCAAACTTTGTTAGCACTACATCAACCACCTCAACCTCAACCACTACCTCAACCACCACCTCCACAACAACCTCCATCTCAACCTCCACATCAACCTCAACAACTTCAACCACCACCTCAACTTCAACCACCACCTCACGGACTACAACCTCAACCACCACCTCAACCTCAACTACATCAACCTCCACCACAACCTCAACCACCACTTCAAGGACCACAACCTCAACCACCACCTCAACCTCAACTACATCAACCTCCACCACAACCTCAACCACCACTTCAAGGACCACAACCTCAACCACCACCTCAACCTCCACCTCAACCTCCACTATTAGTACATATTCTTATACGCTTTCAGTTAGTGGACTGAATAACGCTTATACAAGACTTTATAGAAATGGTGGAGATGTTGGATGTTTGTCTTCAAATGGAAATAACGGATGTTCTGTTTCTAATACTTGGTCTGGTTTAAGCGGAACTAATACCGCCTCAGTACAATCAAGTGTAACAGTTGGTGGCGTGACCTGCACTATTTCAGGAAGCTATTCTGTCACCTTTTCTTCTGCAGGAAGTTATACTTTTTATTATAGTTGCGCTACTACAACCACCACCACCTCAACCACCACCTCAACCTCCACTATTGGTACATATTCTTATACACTTTCAGTTAGTGGACTGAATAACGCTTATACAAGACTTTATAAAAATGGTGGAGATGTTGGATGTTTGTCTTCAAATGGAAATAACGGATGTTCTGTTTCTAATACTTGGTCTGGTTTAAGCGGAACTAATACCGCTTCAGTGCAATCAAGTGTAACAGTTGGTGGCGTGACTTGCACTATTTCAGGAAGCTATTCTTTTAGTTTTTCTTCTGCAGGAAGTCACACTTTTACTTATAGTTGCGCTACTACAACCACCACCACCTCGACAACCACCTCAACTGTGGCTCCAACAACATACCTTTACGTATATATCTGTGGATACGATTCATCAGACCCCTACACAAGATGCTGGGAAAACTTCTTTAATAAAATGCCAGGCAGCTATGTTAGTGGGTGCTCATATCAAAACTCGCCCACCATCCAATGGAGTTCAACCCCCCAGGGCTATTGTGTGGCTTATAATCAAGTCGTAGGCGTGCCTTCTACAAATTACATGTACTTTGAGATTGTTCAAAATTCTGGATCGGCATACGGCAAATATACTGGTAACTTCCAAATATATAGTGGCACTGGCACTCGTGTGTGTTCTTGGGTAAATGTTGATGCATACATGGCGGCGTATGCCACGATCACAATTGATAGTTCTGGACTATTCTCAAGTCTGTCGTGTTCAAATAGAGCTCCTAATACTTGAAACAAACATTATAACCAAAACCATAAACGCGAATTAAAGCGCAGATACAAAATGCCATCATAAAATAAGCCAAGAGGGGCCAAAAATTAAGAGAGCAAAAATAAACCACCATCGAAAGGTATTTATCTTTAATTCAGCTATAACACATACATACAACTTTTTAGGTGCTTGCGATCAAGATAAAAGACATACGTTCAATGCCTGATAACGCTTTACAGGATAGGCTTAATGAGCTAATTCTTGAGCTTTCCATAGAAAAGAGAAAGATAGCTGCTACTGGCGTTTCGAGCAAGGTTGTTAAGACGAGAGAGCTGAGACGCACTATAGCACGTATAAAGACTGTTCTTAACCAAAGAGGTGCAAAGAGATAATGGCTGACATATGCCCAAACTGCGGTCTACCAAAAGAGCTATGCGTGTGCGAAGTTCTCAACAAGGAGGGCGAAGGCAAGATAAAAGTCTACTCAAAAAAGGCAAAGTTCGATAAATTCATAACGATAGTAGAAGGCATAAGCACCAACGAGCTTGAATCTGTTTCAAAGTTCCTCAAAAAAACTCTTGCAAGCGGCGGCACCTACAAGGACAACTTAATAGAGCTTCAGGGCAAGCAGACCGACCGTGTGAAGAAGGCGCTTGTAAGCCTGGGTTATAAGGCAGACAGCATCGAGGTCGTATAGCTAAATTGTTACAACCTTTTTCCCGTTCTCCTGCTCAACGATTCTAATCCTTGCATCATCAAATTTTTTGTTTAACTCCTTTCCAGAATTAATTCTATCTAAAAATATGCCAAGCGCCGCCACCTCAGAATGCGGTTGGTTGCCCACTGCGATATTATAATCAGAGTTCTTGTAATACCAGCCATCTACCTTTCCCGCGCCTACTACCACCAAGACTTTGCCTTTTTGAGTTTTAAGTTTATTTAGTCTTTTCGATATGTTTATGCCGTACATTGTGAGGTGCACAACAATTCCTTTCTTTTTGTGCCACTGTTCGACATAAGCCTTGCCATTTCTGGTGCTTTCCATAAGGAATTTTTTGCCGCCCCACTTACTCACAACTTTACTAATAGTATTTAAAATGCTTTCATCATGTCCTTCGAGTATGAAGCCGCTTGCGCCAAAGGCCCTCGCAACAAGTGCAACGTGCGTTGTCACCCTCTTGTCGCGCTTTGACCTGTGCCCTATCCGCAATACAAAGCATTTTGCCATATTGTATTTTAAACGAGAAGATTTATATGATACTTACAGCAGATTAAATAGTGATTCCCTGGCTGTAATGGCTATAGAAAGCAGCGCACACACGCTCGGTGTAGGTATTGTGGAAAATGGAAAAGTTCTTGCAAATTCGAGCGCGATGTACAAGCTATCAGACAAAGGAATAATACCTGCTAAGGTTGCAGAATATCACTCTAAAAATATCGGTCGTGTTATACAACATGCGCTCAAAGAAGCCGGCATAAGCCTGAGTGGGATTGAGGCTATAGGCTACACCAAAGGACCAGGGCTTGGCCCATGCCTGCGTATAGCACAGGTTGCTGCAAGAACGTTTGCTCTCTCGCGCTCTATACCGATCTTTCCTGTGAATCATGCTGTCGCACACATCGAGATAACAAAGCAGCTTTCCAAAATGAAAAATCCCCTTGCTCTTTATGTTAGTGGCGGCAATTCTCAGATAATCGGCTTGGTTGAAGAGCCTTTTAGGCATTACCACATCTACGGTGAAACCTTTGATGTTGGTGTTGGCAACATGCTTGACAGCTTTGCAAGGGCAGCGGGGCTCAAACCAGCATGGGGCTCTTCAGTGGCAAGGCTTGCTGAACACGGCCATTACATGGCAATGCCGTACACCGTAAAGGGCATGGACTTTACATTTACCGGCCTTCAGACACATGCCATAAAAATGCTTGAAGGGTTTGAACACAAAGACATTGCATTTTCACTTCAAGAGACCGCATTCGCTATGCTTACAGAGGCAACGGAAAGGGCGCTGCTGCTTACTGAAAGCAAGGGCATGGTACTCTGCGGCGGCGTGGCACAGAGCGCAAGGCTTCGCCAAATGCTCTCCATGATGGCAGAATCTCACAGGACAAAGTTTTACGTTGCACCAAACGAGTACAACGCAGATAATGGCGCCATGATAGCTTTTGTCACTGAGCTGATGCTTAAAAGCCAACATCCAGCACCGATTGAAAGATGCACGATTGATCAGAAGTATAGAATAGACAAGGTTATGATTACATGGTAGAACCCAAAATTATTTCAGAGGGTGCAGAATCTCACATCTATTCTGGAAATCTGTTGGGCATGGATATAATAATCAAGTACAGGCACAAAAAGAAATACCTTGCTAAGGAACTTGATGCTCTTTTAAGGTCTCAAAGAACCAAGACAGAGGCAAAGCTTCTGGCAACAGCCCGTCTTAATGGTGTTAATGTTCCTGCGCTCCTGTTCGTGAGAAAACACGCACTCTACATAGAAAGAATAAACGGCAAAACGCTCAATAAAAAACCAAACACCAACAAGAGCTTATCGGAAATACTTAAGCACGCGGGAAGATACCTCGCACAGCTGCACAATATTGACATAGCACATGGCGACTACACACCAGCCAATATAATGGTGGACGCGCAGAACAAGGTTTGGATTATAGACTTTGGCTTGGCCCTTCAGACGGCCTCTTTAGAGGAGAAGGCGCTTGACATCTTGCTCATGAAAAGGTCGATAAGTAGAAAGACGTTCAGAGCCTTTATAAACGGTTACTCAAAGCACTGCATGAAAAATAGCGCGATACTTAGTCGGCTGGCTGAAATAGAAAGAAGGGGCAGATACCAGGTAAGGACGCTGCTCGCTCAACAACCATCAGACAGTTAGAACATTTCCGCATTTGGCCAGCCTACAAATTGGGGCTCCGTTTGCAGGCTCGGCAATACCCCTCCACTAATCTCCACACTTGTTCTTGAATATACAAGCGTCAGCATCGCAATAAATGCTATAATGTCTATTGCAAGCACGTAGAGCTGGCCCTCATTTAGATACTGGTAAGTAAACACGCTAACCATCAGTACGCCTATTGATATACCTAATAGAAAACCATTTCTGGATCGTGCAAATATTGCCACGCCAGCTGCTAGCTCAAAGAACATGAGTGCAGGGCCAAATATCGCATACGCCTCATTGAACGTCATTCTGCTGATAAAGAAGACAAAACCCACATCGTTTGCATAACCAATCTCTGCCGCAACCTGCGCGTTAGCAAAAACTATAAACATGACAAAACCCATGAGAAAAAGGGTTGCTGACACAAGGCTGAGGTTGTTGTAACTAACTCTCATCTCTAATGCCATCCCTGCCACCTTATCAACATCCTCAAGGCAGTAATAATGCCTATTGTGATCTACCGTGTCCTCAAAACAGAATGGCCTGTGGCAGTATTCGCAAACCGCATATGCAGGACGCCAAGGGTGCCATGCACACACCTTGCTGTGCGCCGCTTCCCTACTTTCAATCTCACTTTTGCTCTCTCTTTTGTTGAGGGCAGCCTCTCCCCCCTGCTCTCTCAGTGCAGCCTCTACAACATCATAGGTTCCTGTTGGCATCACATACGGCGCGGTTTGCTGCTTTGCGTAATATATGGGTTTCTGTATTCTTGACTGCGCTTCGGGTATCTGTACTGTTGGCTGCGGTATGGTCTTTACTTTCGGTGCGGCCTCTATAGTTGTTGAAGCTGCAGGCTGCGTACTCTTCTCAATCTCTCTCTGAACCTCTTTTTTCTCCTCCCTCTTGCTTCTTAGCTTAAATATAAGCAAGTCTTCTTCAGGGTTCATACCATCAAATCATTCTTTTGGCACGGTTGATTGCCGCCCTTTTCTTTTTCTCAAATATGCCCCTGTGCTTTGCACAGCTTATGCAATACCATACCTTCATCCTCTCAAAAAACCTGATGTCGTTTGCAGTATGGGTATCGGTGCTAAAGCTTATCGATTTTTCGAACGAAACAGCCTTATTTCTGGGCACTTTTCTGCCGCATGAGTCGCAAGAGACTAAGGTTTCCTTTCCTCGCAAATTAAACACCTCTAATATTTAACGGACAAGTAATAAAAAGCGTTGCGAAAGCTTTAAAACCTAATTTTGTATAAGATTATAGGTATAATGAAAATCTACATCATAGCCGACAAGGCAAGCACATGCCTGTATATATCCAATCACCTTAATTCCGGACCCCACAAAGCCATAGCCTCAGAGCTGGAGGGCTCGGACTACAAAGAGCAGCTTGAAGAGCTCAAATCAAATAAGGATTCCTTTGACCTTTTTATAGTCGTGTCTGCAAGCCCAACGCCCTGTGTTATAGAGGCCAACAAGCTCGATGGAGTAAGAGCCGTGGTGTGCAGGTCTGGAGAGGATGTTAGCGAAGCGTTAGCTGCAGATGCGAACGTGATGGCATTTGATGTTGCCAAGATGAGCAGGCAGCAGATTTCAAAATCCTTGGAGGAGTTGAACGAGGGTGTTGTTGAAAAAAGCAAGCCCTCAGTTTCGCAACGAACCACAGATTTTTCTGAGAGAATCAGGCAAATGGCTTTGCAAAAACCAAGAAAGATGCGGCCGACCAAGCACGAGGAGTTAGAGGAAGACAAAACCCCCCTTTGGGACAGCCATAAAAGCATATCAAAAAACATAAAAAATATTTTTGGTGTTGAATAATGATGCTCGCTTCATGTGAGCAAGCATTGAGGTTGACAATACCCGCTGTAAGAATTGCGGTTGCGAAAACGCTTGCAGATCACGGCATGCAGCAGAAAGAGATCGCAAACGCCCTTGGGGTCGTACAGCCCGCAGTGAGCAAGTATCTAAATCACAAGTACTCTTCAAAGGTTGCAAAGATAGAACAGCTTGTGAAAGGAGAAGGTCTTGAGAAAGCTGTGGCCGAGATGGCGCTCAATCACAAAAGCAAGGCTGAGATATCAAAAAATATAGACAGAACAGCATCACGCGACATTCTAGTTCGGTTTGCTTTAGGTCTTTAGTCACATTCTTTTAAAGCGCAGCAGTTCGCTGCTTGCGTTTTCTATCTGCATGCGTGCAACATCCTGCTTTCTCCTGAAACCAGATAGTATTGCATCTGTAAACCTTATGCCCCGTGTTGCATCATAAACCTTTTTCATGAATGAGAAGTAGAGCTTTGCCTCGCTGTGCATGTTCTTCATGAGTGCCTCCAGCATGCTTCTTCGCAGCTCTCCAACGGCGTCAAGCATGCCACTCAAGTAGGCTTCTGGTTCAACGCCAAGCTCCTTCATCGAAGTTATTCTTTTTTTAGTTTTTATCCCGTAAAGAAGCATTGCCTCTGCATACTCCTGATAAGCCTGTGACGTGTAATATTTGAAATCTGTATCGATCTTGTTCATGCTTTTTACCCTGTTTTTTATGCTTTTTATCAAGCTATTCGCATCAGCAATCCTATCATTATGCAGCATTGTTATTATCTGCCCTGCCTCCCTTATAACGTCTCTCGAGAGCGTCACCACCCTGTCGTAGTTCGCCTGCTTTTTTGTGAGATAGTTCGTAGCGTTTTTGATATCGTTTTCAAATCCCATATTATCTACCTAAATTTCTACCGTAATGGTATAAATACTGCTGTGCAAATCCTGCGTATCTGCCCCAACGCTTTTCTGCAAACCTGTGCAGTTCCTTAATGCTTTTTTTCCTGTTTTTGAAGTAGTGTCTTTCGAGAGTCCTCTTTATCCAAACGTCTATTGGGAAGGCCTCAAGCTTTCCGTAGCCCATAAGAGCTATGCAGTCCGCGACTTTGTCACCAACACCCTTTATTTTCATAAGTTCTCCCTTTAAGTTATCGTAATCGAGCCCACCAATAGCATATAAGTCAAGATTGTTTGTACAGTAGTCTGCTGCCTCCTTAATATATTTTGCCCTAAAGCCTGCACCGCATCCCATCAAGTCTTTTACCGCGGCTTCAGCCAGAACCCTGCTTGTTGGCAATGCCTTTGCAATCGGCATTCCATTGTTGTCATAAATTGTTATGCCAAACCTTTCAAGTATATTTCTCGTTATAAGCCTTATTCTTTTGATATTGTTGAACTGCGATATTATAAAACACAGAGTTGTTTCCCACGGATCGTTCAGCGTTACTCTCATTCCTCTGTATTTGGATATGGCGCTGGCAATTATTCTGTCTGTCCTTATTTCATCATATATGCTCTTTATATCGTCGTCCAATCTAAACCTTCTACTTACGTCTGCCCTTGCTTTCAATACATCTCTTGCGCTTATTAGCAACCTTCCCTTCGATGTCGTGCCGTAAAAAGTTACTATTATTAAATTGTTTGCAGTGGCATACCTAAGCCTATTTGACCCTTGGTCATAATCACCATAGAAGGTCAAAGGCTGTGCACTTTCTATGGTGTGACGCATGTTGAATATAGATGTGCGCAAAACCTGATTCCTACTCTCCGTAGTTAATCCGTCCATATATGATCTTTATAGCACTTGAACAAATTTGGCAGGATCAAAAGCGCTCTCTTTCCTCAGGAAATCGTCGATCTCATCGACCTTTAGCCTCACCTGCTTTTTATCATCCCTATAACGCACGGTTACTGTACCGTAATCATTAGAGGCCTTGTCAACGCTTCCATAATCGACCGTAATGCAAAACGGCGTGCCTATCTCATCCTGCCGCGCGTACCTTCTGCCTATGGAGCCAGAATCGTCGCGGAATACCTTGAACGAGTTCTTTAGTTTTTTATGTATGAAACCCGTGAGCTCGTCAAGCTTCTCCTCTTTTTGCAATGAAAAAATACCACATACAAAAGGAGCGATATATGGCTGTATGCTTAAGACGTTTCTATCACCAATCTTATTATAAAATACGTCAAGCAGCATCCAAAGGTTTCTGTCAACTCCGAAACTCAATTCAAGTACATGAGGTATAAACTTTTTATTGCCCAGATTAACAGAGAGGTCTTGCTTAGAGCCCTTAGAATGCGAGTTGAGGTCGTAATCGGTTCTGTAATGGAGCCCCCCAACCTCTCTAAAGCCGCCCCAGCTTTCGACATCAACCTCAATATCCATGTGCACTTTGTTGTAGAAAGCCTTTTCAACACCAGCCTTTTCCCTGAATCTGAATTTGTCCTGTGGAACCTTAAGCACATCCCTGTAAAATATGTCTATTAACGCCATATGATAGACATAAAATTCAGGCATGTTGTACTCCCTTGCAAATTCCCCAATTGACAGGGTTTCAATTTTGTCTTTGCCGTGCATCAACACATTTACCTTTCTGCCATTGAACTTGCCGGTGTCAACCTTCCAGGTTTCCGGATCAAAGAATATCTGGAGCTCTGCCTGCGTAAGCTCCCTCATCCTATAAAGGCCCTGCCTTGGTGATATTTCGTTTCTATAAGCTTTGCCTATTATTGCCAGGCCGAGAGGCAGCGCTCTTCTTAGGGTTGCGAACTCTCTGTAAAAGTTCAGATAAACCGATTGCGCCGTTTCGGGCCTGAGATAGCCCCTTTCTATCTTTTCTGGCCCCAACCCGAGATCAAACATCATATTGAATGCCTTTGCATCAGCAAATTGCCCTTTGCACTTTGGGCATTTCACCGAATTCTCTTTCACAAGCCTGTTTATCTCATCTACAGCTGCACCTTCCGATACCTTTATGCCCTGATCGGCAAGCACCACATCTGCCCTATAGTATGTCTTGCACTTAGAACAGACTACTAGTATATCATTGAACATTGCCGCATGGCCCGAGGCAATCAATGGCTTGTCCGGCAGTATTGTAGAACCTTCCACCAGGTAATAATCTGATGCGTCAACAAAAAAAGAGGTCCAAACACTTTCAAATCTCTTTTTTAGAAGTGCGCCCACATGGCCATAATCGTATATGCCCGCGCTGCCACCATATATATCGGCGCTAGGCCAGAACATAGCAGTCCTTTTTGCAAATGAAATAAGCTCTTCTATATTCATACAAACGCCATTTTGCAAGAATTGTTGGTTATCTGTACAATCAAGTATAGTTACAAGGCTGAATTTAAATACTTAATTTTTGCGAAAGAGTTAAATTGTTGGGTAGCTCTATATTACCCAGGGTGCTCTTTTGTCAACTGAAAATTTCAAAAAGCTCAGAGAAAAAATGATAGGCGTAGCAAAGGAAGGGATAAAGCAGGCCTATACCAGCGAAGAGTATGCGTTGATGCAAGCGATAAACGCCTATCTCGAGCTTGACAGGTCGTACAATCTGGCTTACGAACGGCTTACGGAATGGTACGGCTTGTACTTTCCTGAGATAAAACTGCACAGTGCAAAGATGCTTGCAAACCTTGCTGTCGTGCTCAACAGCAAGGCATCAATCGACAGGAATGCGATACTCTCGCTTGTTCATGAAAACGCCCAGGCGGAATCAATCTATACCAAGGCGAGCGGTTCTATGGGCAGAGAGATGAACAACGATGAGAAAGAGGCAATAACAAAATATGCACAACTTTTACTTTCAATGGACAAGTCGCTCTTGTCTCTCAACGCCTATATAAAAGTGGCGTCAAACAGGCTCATGCCAAACACCACTTACCTCACGGATGAAAAGATTGCGGCCGAGCTTCTCAGCAAAGCTGGTTCTCTGGAAAGGCTCGCGCTTATGCCATCGAGCACAGTCCAGTTGCTTGGTGCTGAAAAGGCATTGTTCAAACACATAAAATTCGGCAGCAAGCCGCCAAAATACGGCGTACTGTTCAAGCTCTCGGAGGTGGGCACGGCTAAGCGCGATATGCGAGGCAGAATAGCGAGGGCATACGCAGCGAAAATATGCATAGCCTTGAAGGCTGACGTGTACACGAAGAACTTTATTGCAGAAGGACTCAAAAACGATCTGGCGAGGAGCATAGAAAGGTTAAGGCGAGCGTCAGCAAATAGACTAACTAAGGAAAAAGACGAGAGAAAAAAGCAAAATAGCAACAAAGGGCGCATTATTTAGTAAACTATGAAATAGTGGAATACCCATTCTTCCGCTACTGTCTAATCTTTTAGAAATTTAGAAAGCTTTAAATACCTGCTCATGCGCTATAATCGTGATTCAATCATGATTCATATGCAACTGAGTGATGATTGGTCTATGAAACTGTTGTGGTGTGGTCACATGCGTTCAAAAAAAGAGGTAGAGAGCGAGCTTGCATACCTTAGAAAAGCGCTTGATAACATATCGAGCGAGAAACCACAGCTGAAAAATCTTTTGAGCAGCGAAGACACCGAGAAAGAAACAAGCTCAAAACTTTTTTCATTGCTAAAGTACATGATAGATGAGAACAGGAAGACAACAATGATACTCAATGATATGAGACAAGCCATGGCGAGGCTTGAAACTGAATTCGGCGAGGCGTACGAGAGCGAGGGACCAGCCCAGCCCCAAGCGGCTAGGCAAGGCCTTCCTACAAGAGAAATACCTCTTTCTGAAAAGGACGTGCAGATCGTGCATCTGATACAGCTTGCACCAGACGGAATGGCCTGTGCGGATGAGATAAGGCAAAAGATGTCATACAAGGGGAGAAATGCGGCATCTGCCAGGCTTTCAAGGCTGTACAAACTGGGCGTACTTGCCAGATACCAACTGGGTCACAAGGTTTATTACAAATATGATGCTAGCAAGACGACCAATACACTAATTGTTACACCCCCACAGTAAGGAGCCTGCCTACGGGCGGGCTCCTCCCAAATTTATTTGATTAGCGTTAGCACTAGCTTATATCTAAATGTTCTTCAAGACTTGCCTTAAATTTTCAAAGTCGTGCCGAATGAGTGCTACGTTCTTCTTTAATCTTACGGCAGCTGCAGGATGAAGCGTTACAAAATATTTTCTATCCCCATCAACTATCAGCTTGCCGTGATCGCTCATTATGCTCTCTATTCCGGCAAGTTCGCCTGCTGATAAAGAGCCGACCAAAATTATTAGTTTAGGCCCGATAACTCTGATTTGCTTGTCTATAAACGGCCTGCATGCCCTTATTTCACGCCTATCAGGAAGCCTGTTATCTGGAGGAAAGAACTGCACAACGCTTGTTATATAAACATCCTCTCTTTTTAAGCGGGCAATATGAAGCATCTTGTCTAGCAGCCTTCCACTTCTACCAACAAATGGTCTTCTTAGCCTGTCTTCGTCTGCTCCAGGCGCCTGCCCTATAAGCATGAGCTTTGCGTTTGCGGGTCCCTCACCGTGCACAAATCTTTTGCTCAGCTTCCAGCCCCTTTCCATTCTTGGCAGTTTAGCATACTCTTTGTTTATTGCTTCAAGCGCTTCGAGCCTGTCTATGTAGGCATTTGCCTCTCTAAGCGCATTAAGATCCTGTTTGAACATAAATTTTGATGCTTCTGCCTGTCTGACACTAAGCCATTCACGGCCTTCGTGTTCCCAACTTATCTTAACCTTTGCGTTACCGCCAACCCTTGCTATAAAGATTGTTACGTCCTTCTTAGCTCTTTCTTTATGTTTATAGTACCAAAGAGTCATCTTTTGCTTGAAAAATCTTTCGGGCCTCACATTTAGACCAGTTTCTTCTTTGGTTTCACGCATAGCTGCCTTTAGCGCACTCTCACTTTTTCTTATCAGTCCCTTTGGTATATCAAGCATGCCCGATTTCTTTTTTAGAAGCAGAAATACTCTTGTATTATTTGAATACTTGTAAATAAGCGTGCCAGCGCTATAATAAAACCTCATCTAATCATCGTTTTTGTATAGAGCCTGCAACCCAGTAGGATGCGCACACAAAGCCGTTTGGCACTCGAGGAGCATAACCGTTAAGGAGGTTGTATAGCCAAGCTTCTACAAAACTAATAAAATCAGTTTTCATATCGCACGAAGCACTAGCATTTCGGTATGCAAAAAACTCATAGTTCAATGTCAGGTTTTTCCCCTGGATAACAGCAGGCAGCGAAAAATAGTTCACATCAAACGTGTAATTGCCCGACTTTACCTTGGCAGACGTTACCACCACTCCGTTCTCTAATATTGCTATGTGCTTGCCCGAAATTGAATTGTAGCCAGCAAGCATGCCCCCCAGAGAGGTCGAATTGCTGAAAGATGCTAAGGCAAAAATGCTGCTATTGCCGTTGTACGTGCTGTTTGATAACACAAATAATCTCATCTCACCTATGTAACCAAGAGCAGAAACGTTCATCTTTGAGTAGCGCGACGTTTGCATATACACCATATCAATGGTCACGTTGCTTATTGAGTTAACGGGATAGCTTGTTATATATATTGGATTGTAGACCGAATTCAGATAAGGCAGCGAGAAGACAAAGGCAATCAAACCCAGAATAAAAGCAGGTATGGCTACAAGGGCAGCGCTTTTCAGATTCAAGCCTGCTAGCTGGACCTTAAACGATTTGACAAAGCCGCCTTTTATTTTCTTCACATCAAGCCCGTACCTGTATGCAAGCACTACCATAACAATTATAGAAACATCAAATAATACCTGCCCAATAAAGAGATGAAATGTGCTTACCGCTGCACCCAGCCCATAATACGCCCACACTAAGGCTATGGAAGACATACGGAGCATATTCAAGACAAACACCAATAGAAAGCCAGAAGCTGCCCATATTACCTTACGTGATATTTTTCCTTCATAGAAATACGCAACAGGCAGTAAAAACATCAAAAAGGCAAGAAACGCACCCCAGTCCGCACACGCGGATGATATAGAAACCGTTGAGGACGAAGGTGCCATTATGGTTATGCCACTTTTAATGACTGGAACACCCACGACCTTCAGAATATCATAAACCAAGTTGGCATTGAAGCTTGTGAACGCTGCGTTCAGGTTTATTATCGGTAATAAAATAAGCGGTGAAGCAAAGGCAGAATACAAGATCAGAAATTTCAGCTTCCTAATCCCATTAAGGTCGAATATTATTGCAATTAGAGATGCGAGCAGCAACGGAAATAGCAACGCATCTACCCTATAGCTCATGTACAATGATGAAAGCGCAGAGCGCGAATAAGAAACTAATATGATATATGCAAAAAAAAGAAAAGCCCCCAAAACAATACCTCTTAAATTTCTGTTTAAGCTTAGATCTTCTTTCAATGAAAAAAAGATGGTCAAAAATAGCATCAGCATAGGCACTATAATGTAACTTGCTGGATTTGAATCCGAAATAGTAAAGCCCGTTAGTGTTATCGAATTAAAAGAGCCTAACAGAAAAGCCAAAGACAGGATAATTAGTCCTATTAGTTTGTTTGTAGAGCGTTTCATCAATACACCATATACCCTCAGCCGAAATGGGCTTCATCACAAATCAGAAGTTACTCTTTTCTTCATAGGGTAGTAATATATTAATCGCTAACCTTAAAATATATCTGAAAGATGTGGCACAGTGATCAAATGTCGAAAGCCGCAGGTTACAAATACGTTAATCACATCGCAGATGTAGAATATATAGCGCACGGAAAAACACTAGATGCTTTGTTCGGAAGCGCTATGCTCGCACTTTTCGATACAATTGCTGATTTGAAAAAAATTTCTAAAGGCAAAAAAGAGCGTAAAGTTATAAAAATATCTGATAAGGCACATACGCTTGAGGACCTTCTTTGGTATGTGTTGCAAGATGCACTCTCTGTTGCTGATTCTAAAGGCATTTTTCTATATAATATCAAAAGCATCAAAATCACAAAAGGCAAGAATGGCGAGTTTAGGGCGAAAGCAAAAGTCATAGGTATAGAAAAGGAGCAGGCATACGCAAAACTAGATGCCAAAGGAGTCTCAAGATACGATTTAAAGATTGAAAAGAAAGGCACCATGTATGAAGCAAGTGTGGTTTTGGATGTCTGAGTTTCTCGAGAGCGCCCAAGATCGTAGAGCCGGGAGAGGGAGTTGAACCCCCCTACGTCGCTCTGCAGGCGACTGCATAGCCGATCTGCCATCCCGGCCAATATGCATACTTATACAACTTATTATTTAAACATTATACGTGCACCTGAAATTTCAAGCTGAAAGAAACAAACACTATTAATACTTTACAGATATTTTACTAAAAGCTTACAAAGCTTAATAAATTCTTTACAATGGTGGTGCTATGAACTATAAAATAAACACTTCTGACCTAAGCAAAATACCCGAAGACCTTGTAAGCAAAGTTCCAAATATTGATTTCAAAACACCAATTTCCGAGGTGCTACCATTGCTTAACAAAAACGAGGCCGTAATAGTCAACAAAAACAACAAGTTCTATGGAATACTGGATACAAGAGTGATGAGGAGGTCAAAACTTACACTTAATCTGCCCAGAAGCCTGACGGCAGGCAAATTTGCCGTCAAAACGCCCAGCATAGATGACGGCACCTCGATCTATGAAGCTATAGAGGACTTTAACAAAGCCGGGGCAAAGGCGCTTCCGTATGTTGTTCGAGGTTCTGTCCTCGGACTCCTCGAAAGGAGCACCATGCTAAAGATGATTTTATCAACCGGGATAGCAAGAGAGATAAAAATAAGGGATGCAATGACGTCGCCTTTGCTTTCCATAAACCTCAATTCTACCATGGGGCAAGCAAGGTTAATGATGCTTAAATACAGAGTAAACAGGCTCGCCATAACCGACGATTATGGAAGATTTGCGGGATTGGTGACCCACAGCGACATAATCACACATTACACAAAAGCGTCAGAGCCTATGCCGGAAAAGAAGATTGATATGACAGGGCCCTCAGAACTACCGATAACAAATGCGATGCTTGACAATCCGATAACGATAGATCAAGAAAAAAACCTTCCAGAAGCAATACGTCTCTTGGTCGAGAATAAAATTTCATCATTAATAGTCACTAAGAAAGGCACGCCTATCGGAGTGTTAACCACGTCTGATATATTCCAAAACATATCTGCGAGCAAGGCGGTTGAGCTTAATAGCGTGTACATAGCCAGCCTAGATCCCTCACTAGAAGAATACAAAGAAGAAATACTCGAAGCCGCAAACGCCTTTATAAACAAGATCAAAAAACTGCATAGAGTAAGGGTGGATTACCTAATACTCAGAATCAAAAGGATAAAAACCAGCAAGTACGAGATACACGCCAGACTAATGCTCGGCTCGGGGTCTATACAGATGAGCGTTACTGATTACATGCTAGAAAAAACATTAAATAGGCTGCTTGAAATATTAAAAGAGAGAGTCATAAAAGCTAAGGAGAAGAGGCTCTCTGCAGAAAGGTACGAACCAGAAGAGGAATGATTCATTGCATGGCGAAAAGAGCAATAAAGCACAGTCAAGCTTAGAGCTGCTTGTGACGCTGTCATTTGGCCTAATAATACTCCTGCCGATAGTTGTGCTGGCATTCATACAGATATCAACCTCTCAATCAACACTATCCTCGACAGAGGCACAACAGGCAGCAGGCAAGTTGGCAAGCATTGCCACTGCTGTTGGGGTGCAGGGTTATCCAGCAAAGCAACTCACCCTAATACAGGTGCCACCAAACGTGTACAACATCGAAGTGGGCACGCAAAGCAACGGCGTAGGCCACGTAATCATATTCATAGTTAGAACCAGTACGGGCCTGAGCTATGTGACAGCGTACACTCCAGTAAGCGTCAGTGGCAACATAGGTAGCATTTCATCAACGGGTACCTACCTGGTAAACATCAGTGCACAGAACTCGTGCCCAAGCAATCCAAGTGTTTCGTGCGTGTACATAGCATCTACTTAGTATGCTCGCCTTAAATTCCAAATCATTTTAAGCGTTGGTACAAAAAGCATATAGGCTATTGTTTACCAATTTATACGCACTGTTCACGGTGTATGAATGAGAATTTTGCAGCTGGATCTTGAATCGATAGAGTACAAGGCGATAAGACCGGAATCAAGCGTATATGAAAAGGCGGAACCAAAAGCAATAACTGTAAAGAACGCCATCGTGCTTTTAACGGCCATAGAGCCTGGCGATACAAAAAAGGAGGCAAGACAGGCTGTAAATGATGCTGCGGAGTTTGCAAAAAAGCAGAAAGTAAGGAAACTGGTATTGTATCCGTTTGCTCATCTGAGTGCAAATCTTGAAGAGCCGCACAAGGCACTAGAAATACTTCAATGCATGCGAGATGCAGCGAGCGAGTTTGGAATGGAGGTGTTCTCTGCACCCTTCGGCTGGAATAAGAGTCTAAAGCTTGAGGTAAAGGGACATCCGCTTGCAGAGCAGTCTAGAAGCTACGGTGCTACTGCAAAAAGCATCAAGATACCAAGAAAAAGGATCGATACCTCGATTATTAAAAAGAGCGACTGGTCTGGGCTGCCTGCAAACGACCATAGGACAATAGGTGAGAAAATGGACCTCTACAGCTTCCAAGAGGTTTCGCCGGGCATGACATACTGGCACCCCAACGGCTATACTGTATACAAAGAGCTTTTCAAATATATACGGGAGAAACTGGACGAATACGGCTACCAAGAGATAGCGACCCCGGCATTCGCGAACATGGCGTTATGGGAAGTAAGCGGGCACTCTGCGCACTTCAAGGATAATATGTACACCTTCGAATCAGAAGGGCAGGAGATGGGCTTGAAGCCGATGAATTGCCCATCTACTATAATGGTGTTTAAGTCGAGGAAGTGGAGCTACAGGGACCTTCCAGTTAGGTTTGCGGACTTTGACAAGCTTTACAGAAGCGAGCTGAGCGGTACGCTTACCGGCCTGTTCAGAGTAAGAGAAATCACACAGGACGATGCGCACCTATTTGTCAGGGAAGATCAGATAGAAAACGAGCTTAAGATGGTGATCAAGATGGTGAAGGAGCTCTACAAGAAGTTCGGCTTAGAATACAAGGTAAAACTCTCAACAATGCCCGACGACCATGCGGGCGATGAAGAGACTTGGAGCAAGGCGACCTTAAAGCTGGAGCACGTTCTTGACGCGGACGGCATAAAGTTTGAGATAAAAGAAAAGGAGGGCGCCTTTTACGGGCCGAAGATAGACTTTGACATAAAGGACTCCATGGGCAGGGAGTGGCAGTGCGCGACAATACAGCTTGACTACAATATGCCAAAGAAGTTCAAGCTCGCGTATACCGGAGAGGACGGCAGACAACATGCCCCAATCATTATACACCGTGTCATCTACGGATCGCTTGAGAGATTCCTCGGAGTGCTTATAGAACACTATCAGGGCAAGTTTCCGACCTGGTTCGCACCAGTGCAAGTAAGGGTAATCTCTATATCCGAAGAAACCTCTAGCTACGCTCAGCAAGTTTATAACAAGATTAAAGACTCTAAAATCAGGGCAGAGCTAGATCTATCTGACAAGACGATGGAGTACAAAGTAAGAGACGCACAGCTGCAGAAGATACCCTACATGCTAATTGTTGGCAAGCGTGAGGAAGAAAGCAGAACGGTTTCAATAAGGACAAGAGACGGAAAGCAAAAAAACAGTGAAGAGCTTGATATATTTTTAAAAGATTTGATAAAAGAGGTTACAGAGAGGCGCTAACTTCTATTCAAACCTTACAGAATAAATATTTCTGTATAGTTTCTTGCCATCCTTGACCTTGTAAAATTCATATGCCTTGATCGGCGTTATCTTTTTGTTGATACTGAAGAAGTCGTTCACAACTTTCTTCTCGCCAATATAAACGTCATAGCCGCTTCCCTGCTCTTCGATCCTTGATATGAAGCTACCAGAGTTCGTTACAAAGACCTCCAGATTACCCAACAATTTATTGATCCGCAGGTTGTCACCCCTTAATTTGACAACTGCTTCATAATAACCCGCCTTGATTTTATAGCACCGCTCGCATAATGCTTTGACAAACTTTACATGCAGCTCCTTTTCGAACTCGACGTTCTCTTCACCAATTGTGCACCTGAATCTTACAACCGCATCGGCCGAACTCCTGTTGAGTTCTAGGAGTTCGATGCTGCAGTTCGGCGCAGACTTGTGCATCGCAACATAAATGGCCCTTTGAAAAACCTCCTTGCTCCTGTTCTCATATCCCAAATTTGTTTTTACATTGCCGCACGACTTACACTCTTGCAGAGTCACAAGGTCGCTTATTTTAGAGTTTATCTTGCTTATTGCGCAGTTCTCGCAAAACTCTCCGATAAAACGCATAGTTTTACTGGACGTGTCACATGTGGGGCAGTACTTTAGCATTTATTCACCGTAATGCCTGGCTATAATTGCGCCATAAGCCGGTCTTGTCAGAAACGCACCCATCAGGGCTCCTATTATCGTAGCCTCGGCAAACCCTGTTATGTCAACCAAGGATGTTGAAAACAGCAGCGGCAGCATCGCGATCGTCAAGAGTGCAGCATCAGCCCAGATGATATAAAATGCATGCCCCAATAAGGTTCTTGTTGATGTCTGAAGCTCCCTTTTTACCAGAACCTCATCAGTTATTATGATTTGCGCATCAACACCAGTACCTACAACCGCTATCATTCCAGCGACAGCCGCAACGTCTATCGTTCCTATGAGCCCGATTACTGAGATTATAATAAAAAGCTCCATGATAGTGGTCAAGAGGATCGGTGTTATCAGAAAGAGCCTTCTGTATATAACTATTATAAAAATTGATACAAACACGACCGCGAGTACAAGTCCGTACACGCTAATGTCAAGGAAACCCTTCCCCAATGTTGGAGAGGTTTTGGTTGGCGTTCCAACTATGACGCTGAGCGGCAGAGCGCCGCCGCTCAATACGCTTGCTATCGTCTTTGACTGGTTTTGCGCGTAGGCAAGCATTGCTGCTTTCGGCAAAGAGGCCGGCGCTATTCCTGAAATCTGATAGCTGTTTGCTATTGAACCGTTTGTTACCGAAGGATTTAAGAGTGGTGCAGAGAGCAGTCCAACCATCGGCCAAGAGTCGATTACTGTAGTGTTGATTGATATCTTAAAATAGCTTGGTGTCATGTTCGAGTTACTTTCCAGCTTCAGTGTATAATTCTCTTGTTTTATGAATGCCAAAAGGCTCGCATTCAAATTATAACTTGCAAGCACTGTTTTGTACTTTGCCCTGTTTGCAGAAAGAAATGCCCTAACGCTGTTTATGCTTGTGTTGGTATTGGTTACACTGATTACCTGTATGGTCTGATTGCCGAATGCGAGCACTTTCTGCATGGTTGAAAGCGCATCACCGGGCGTTAAGCCCAGGGTGGTATTGCCCAAAACAGACTCGTTTATCAGTACAACTGCATCGGAAGGCCTGTCAAGAAACATGTAGAGCGGCTGATTTGCTTGGCCAAACACGACCCTTGCAAAATTTTGGGCTGCGCTCTGCGTTATGTAAAATGAGACAGCCCAACTAACCGTGTTGTTAATGCTCTGCGGGGGTGCGGCCCCTATGCTCCCGCTTAATATATTACTACCATTTATCGCCTCCCTGCCGTTCACTATGCCCATAAACGCCCCCTGGCTTTCGATTATTGATATTGTTTTGTTAATCTCTGCTTCTGATACGGTAGGCACTATAACATAAATTTCAGAATTGCCTATGCCCTCCACTGTTACCTGCTTTAAGCCGAACGTTGATACCCTCTGATCTATTATTGAAATAAGCTGCTGCATTTCTGTAGCATTCACTCCATGTACAAGAGTTATGGGGATTTGAGTTCCACCGGCAAACTCTATTCCCAAATGCAAACCATAATACAAATCCAAAAGCGCCAGGGCTACGACTATCATTATAAGAGGGTATATTCGCCTGTCAGTTATATATCTTTTAATGTGCATGTTCATGCCTTCTCTTATACCAGACTATTATCACGGCGTTTCCAAACCATGTTGTTATGATGTCGGCCACCAATCCAACCAGCACCACGCCAGAAATCTGTATATATTCTGGTATGAACGTAATGTATGCTATCGCAAAGAGCGTAGCAAACGATATCATTGCGGCCGCTGTCATGGTTATGCCCGTGCGGAAGGTTGCCATCGCGCGTTCTCCGGCGGTACCCTCAGACCTTCTGAGCACCCTTATTGCTGAGAGTATATCTGTGTCCATAGAGTAACCTATCAGCATGAGCAAGCCGCCTACGGACACGACACCAAGAGGTATGTGGAACGCACCCATCGCACCAAGTGCAATTACTATGTCGTTTGCAGCACCGTAAACGACCGCGAATGCCGGTACTGGCGTCCTAAATATCACGAAAACCGTTATCGCTACCAGAACAAAAGCCACGATTATTATGTTCGTCACTTCTGTTAGAAAGAACGAGCCGAGTGTTGGAGTAACATCATTGTACGAATAAGTGGTAAAGGATACGATGCCCTTCAACACGTTTATCACATGAACCTCATAGATCGATGATGCATTTGCATAAAGATTCCTTGCGAGCTTCTGCATGCCAGCCGCGTCAGAAGCATTGTAGCTAGTGTTGTTTGCTATTAGAGGCTTCAAATCTGCTATCTCGCTAATGAGTTTACTGTTGATCAGCGCCACCCACTTTGTTTCGTTTGCACTGGCTGCGGCCAAACCATTTTTTGCAGTGATGTTATTCGGCTCCTTTAATAGCACACCCTGATACGACACAACCCGCAAGCGTTCTCTCGAATAGTTGGAATATATGCTGAAAATCTCCTGCAATTTTTGCGATGCGGCATTCAGGCTAGAGTTTGTAGGTATTGTTACGGACAAGCTTGTCACACCACTCAACGATGACCTTTCGACTCGGGTATCTAGGAAAACAGAACCTATAGCAGCTGACAGATTTCTTATGCTCTGGGTGGAGTTGGTTGTCAACTGCACATTAACCCCTCCCGTCAAAGACGAGTCTAGCTGTATCTTTGGTATGAAGTAAAGGCTTATGAAAAGCAAAGCTAAGGGTATGAGCAGAAACAGCTTGTAGTGCTTGTAATCATAAATATTGATTGCCATGTTCTCCTCGTTACATAAAAACTGCAATGCATAACTATAAAATCATGAAAAGCGGCATAAAGCCTTAGCAAAAAGCAAGAAAAACAAAAGAAAATAGCCTACGCGTATTTTCTCATAAGCCTGAGATGGAGTGCGTATACGATGCCATAAATTACTATAAATACAGAAAGCATTAATAGTGCAAACCCGTAGAATGCAAACGAGTTGAAAGTGCCCGCGGTTGAGTCAACAAACAATATCATACCTATTACAAAAATGTACACACTCCAGTACACCGCCCTAAAAACGTGCCAAGCCATATGCTTTTCTGCATAAAGCAGATCCCTTTCCATTATCTTACTAGAATCTATCGTAACAGTAATTTTCTGTGCTTCTCTTGCCATTCCAACGCCTCATCATATTTTATACAAATAGAATTAAAAGACTTTCAGGCTATGGGATCTCTCGCATTTACACACTCAAAATCACTGGCCTAAAAGGCAAAGTTTTCCGGCTCGGCCCTCGCAAGAGTTTTCCTGATGGCAATTTCCAATTTGGCCGATTTGTAATACGTCTTCAAAAGTTTTGGGTTTGCCGAAGTTGTGGGATTTCTTGCACTGATAGAGCACACATCGGCATAGCCTTGTATTGATATATCAAATAACCCAAGTTCCTTAGATTTACGTATTATCTCCTCTTTGTCAAAGCCGATCAGGGGTCTCATGACCAGGCTTTTTATACCAAGGCTTGATGAAACAATATTATCAACGGTCTGCGATGCAACCTGGCCGAGGCTCTCACCTGTAACTATAACCTTCGCGCCCTCTTTGGCGGCTAACCTTTCCGCAAGCCTGTACATAAACATTTTGAACAATATAACTTCATACCTACTTGGCGATTTCGCTACATAGGATTGAAAGATGTAACCCGGCGCATAATACATCTTTGCATCACTGTATTTGCCCAAGATCATCATTATTTCTTTGAGCTTGGATCTCTTAGCCTCGTCGTTGCTAGCAAAAGCGTGAATGTGCAAGTATGTTGGTTCAAGTCCGCGCTTCATGGCATAGTATGAAGCAACAGGAGAATCTATACCGCCAGAAATCAGCACTATGGCTTTGCCCGAGGAACTTACGGGAAGGCCACCGAGCCCCCTTATCTTTTCTGTGCAGATAAACACCTTGTCTCTGGTCACACTTATAAAAATAATTTTATCTGAATTCTTGTTTATTTCAAAGGGCAGCTTATCCTGATGTTTTATAAAAGCGCTTACCACATCTACCGAAGTGAAGGGTAAACTCTTGTCCGATCTGTGTACCTCTATCCTATAAGGCCCCATCCTATTTTCTACTTGAAGTTCTGAAACTACTTTCAATATTTCATTTATCGAGCTTTTGGTTATCCTGACAGGGGCGAACCAGGATATACCAAAAACATAATTCAGTCTGCCGAGTGCATCTTCGATGCCCTGATCTGTATTCAAATAGAGTAGGAAGCGGTCCCTAAACAATGCAAGCTCTTTGTAGTCTATACCGTTCAGGTGTGATTTAATGTTCTTAGAAAGCATGCTGATGAAGCTGTTCCTGTTTCTGCCCTTAAGCCATATCTCGCCGAAGTGTATGACAATTGCATCGTATTTCATGGCAGCACCGTAGCATATCTGGAAACTTCAAAGCAAATATCTATTTAAGTATATAAGATATAAGATGAATAGTCATTAAAATATCAGTTTCTATTGTGAATCGTATGCGTCTTATCAGCACATTAAAAAACTTTATGCAAAATTCCCGCCGCATAATCAATATAAGCTACAAGCCAAGTCAATCAGAGTTCAAAAGAAGCGCAAAGCTTATAATAATAGGCATATTGCTTATTGGCGCACTTGGTTTCATCATAGCCGTATTAATATCTTTGATAGTAACAGGCAACTTCTCACTCGCATAGTTATGGAAATTAAAATCGATTTTACAAGAAGTGCGCAGGATAATGCAAACTCATACTACCAAAAGGCAAAGCGGCTTGCCCATAAGAGGGAGGGCGCAGAAAAGGCCTTGAAAGAGCTCGGAAAACGCCTGAAAGGGGAGAAAGAAATGCCCCAAGAAGTTGAGAAAAGAAAGATAATGAAGCTAGAGAAAAAGGAATGGTACGAAAAGTTTCACTGGTTCTTCACAAGCAACGGCATGCTTGCAATAGGCGGCAGAGATGCGCACCAGAACGAAATCCTGTTTTCAAAGTATTTCGATGAAAATGATCTTTTCTTCCACGCTGACGTATTTGGCGCATCTGTTGTAATACTTAAAGATGGCACGAACGCCCAAGAGGATGTAAAGCAGGAGGTTGCACAGTTTGCGGCCTCTTATTCAAGGGCTTGGCAAAACATGTTGAAAAGCGTGGATGTTTATGCGCTTAGAAAGGCGCAGGTGAGCAAATCCACGAGCAAGGGCTCACTAGGTACCGGCAGTTTCTTGATGAAAGGAGAGCGCGAATGGTATAGGAACACCACCCTAGCCCTTGTCGCATTTGTAAGGGGGGGAAAGTTCAATATGGTACCGCGCATTACTTTTGAAGAACTCGGGCAAAAAGGCATCAACGTAATCATAATGCAGGGTGAGCACAAGAAATCAGATATTGCAAAGCAGATATCAAAAGAACTAAATTACAACGACACCGACACAATAATGCGCCAACTGCCTGTGGGCGGTATCTCTATAAACAAAAATGAATAATCTTAAACCTTATAGTTATATACGTTTAATATTTAGTGTGATAAAATGGCAAACGAGCAGTTAAACATAAATTTAGCAAAGTCGAAGCTAAAACCATTATTCGCGGATGAAATAGCGTTGCTGGTGAAAATAAAGGCCAAGAAAAAGGATAACGGAGAGGTAGAGAAAGAGGGCCACATATCTATAATTTTTATTGATATTACAAAGCAGCAGCCGATAGGGGAGTTTGTAATTAGCAGAACAACCGCCAAGGATTTCATTATCAACCTAAACCAGACTATAATAAATTTAGATAAGGAATTGGCAAGCAAGGACATGCCAAAGCCCCCAGAAATAAAAACAACGGGAAGGGACACAAGTTATAGATGATCTTTATACGAAACACGTTAGATAAATTAAGTGATAAATATGAAAGGATATACAACCGCCCTTGAAAAAGAAACGAAGAAAAACTCTGATTTCCGTCGCGTGATGTATACCGGGAAGAACAGCCAGCTCGTGCTCATGAACATTAAGCCCGGGGAGGAAATAGGCGCAGAAATACACAAAGACCGCGACCAATTCTTCCGATTTGAGGGAGGAAGAGGAAAAGTGGTCATTGATAGCGTTGAATACCACGTCAAGAATGGTGACGGGGTTATTGTTCCCGCTGGCGCCAGACACAATGTAGTCAACACCTCTAAAAAATTAGATCTTAAACTATACACTATCTACTCGCCCCCTGAGCACCAAGATGGGATAGTGCGCCACACCAAGGCGGATGCGATGGCAAGCAAAGAGCATTTTGACGGCCGGACCACAGAATAACCTATGATGAAAAAGAGCGTATGGCAACCAAAATAAATAGGCGGCGTTATTTGGGTTATTGAGATTATTAAAACATTTCTTATATGCGAACCGGTTGTTTGAATAGCCTGCTTATCCGACTCTCCACACTTGATTCTACGCCATCATTACGGAGCTTTTAGACGGTTTGTTCGACGACCTTGTAGACTTTGTCGCCACTCCTTACGACATTTTCGACTTTCACACCGACAGAGTCTCCTCTGCCCGCTTTGTCGACATCTTTGTGTTCGATCTGCATGCTCTCTATGGTTTGTTCGAAGTTTGTTGTTATGCCCTTTATAAGGATTCGATCTCCTTTTGCCAAAGTATCTGTAAGTTCGAAGATGGCGACTCCGATTTTTGTGTAGTAGTGCGAAATACTACCAACAGGTTGTGTTTCAGGCATGGTTATATTACACAATCCGCATTTAAATCTCTATCTTTTTGGCAAGTAAAACCAATTCATGCAGGGGGAGAGATTTGAACTCTCGAACCCTCTAAGGGACCAGGCCCTGAACCTGGCACATTTAACCAAGCTTTGCTACCCCTGCCTCATTTATAGTTTTAGTGCACAAGTATATTCATAAAATTTTGCACAGCTAAGATATTAATGATAGTTGTATGGCAAATAAAAATAATATAAGCGTGATGTTTTGCTCATAGGCATAATAGGCGCACCAAACAAGGGCAAGAGCACCCTATTTTCTGCTCTAACGCTAAACGAGGTCCACATTGCAAATTATCCGTTCACTACAATAAATCCTAATTTTGGCATTGCTTATATCACAAGGGAATGCGTTGAAAAGGAGCTTCACATAAAATGCAACGCAACAGAAGTATGCAAAGATGGCAAAAGGTTAATACCAATAAATATAGTAGATGTGGCCGGACTTGTCAAGGGCGCACATGAAGGGAAGGGCATGGGCAACCAATTCCTCAACGATCTGGCTACAGCATCAGCCTACATGCTTGTTGTTGATGCTAGCGGCAAAACAGACCCTAATGGAAATCCATGCGAAAATTATGACCCTCTAGAAGATGTAAAAGTCGTTAAAGACGAACTTGTTGAGTGGCTTGCCGGTATAATTAAAAAGCACATGAAGAGCATAGAAAAAAGAGCCGATGGCATTAACGCACTTTATGAAATACTTGCTGGCCTAAACATGCCGAAAGCGCAGATAGAAAATGCCGTCAATGCATGCAGGCTTACATCAAGCAGGATAAACTGGCCCGATAACGAGATAAAGAAATTTTCGGGCCTGCTTCTTGATAAAGCCAAACCAATATTGATAGTTGCAAACAAGTTCGATGTTCACGGTGCAGAAAAAAATTATGAGCGATTCAAGGCTGCTTTCAATGGCATGACTGAATGGTGTACTGCAGAAATAGAGCTTGCACTGAGAAGAGCTGCAAAAAACGGCCTGATAGATTATAAGCCAGGAGCAAAGAGCTTTACAATAATCAAAAAAGAGCTTCCACAAGACCAGGTCTCAGCACTCGAATACATGCAAGCTTTCATTGCTAAAAAGGGGACAAACGTACAGAACATTCTAAACAGGCTGGTGTTTGATATACTCAACAACATAGTAGTATATCCGGTTGAAGACGAGAACAAGTACACCGATCACTTTGGGAACGTCCTTCCTGACGCGATACTGATAAAAAAGGGCTCTACAGCATATGACCTTGCTGCTCTGATTCACACAGACATTGCAAAGAACATGCTATATGCGATAGACGCAAAGTCAAAACTGCGCCTTCCGAAAGATTACATCCTCAAAGACGGCGATGTGATAAAAATAGTCAGTGCAGCAAAGCACTAGGTTACCTAGACCTTGCTGCTGAAAGCACACCCATCAAAGTTGCAAGCACAAAAACTATTGCGACGGGTAACCCGACAACCAGCCCTAAAAACGAATTAATTGGTAAAGTAGTTGCAAATCCCTGTTCTATATACGTGATTAAGAAGTAAACTATAGATATTGCTACAACGTATATGAACGATACGTAGGTGGCGGCCAGCAGGACCACTTTTGGTACGTCCTTTACATCCTTTGCATTACTCCCCACCCTATGGCCGAGCCACAATCCAACCATCAGCGGCAGAACTATGCTGCTTGGCAGGTAAAGCAAGTAATTTCCAATCTTTGGCAAAGAGTCCGCAAACCGGATACTTGGCATTAATACCGGTAGCAATTTCATGACAAGGCCCAGCACCGGCACACCAAGCCAGAGCACGAGCGGGCCAACCAGACCCACTTCACCCTTAGCAGTTTGAGCAGCTTCCATACTAGGCTCTCCATACTCATCATAACTTACCCTTGCCATTTTATCACTTGCAGTAGTTGCAATAAGCAGTTGCACCAAAAAGTATTAATAAGTTATATTAAACAATATTTTGGTACTAAGTTTGATTCATGATTCACATGGCTTCTGTATACTCACCACAGTCGCAAGCAGGTGTACTGAGCTTTTATGATGCGCCAACAAAAGGGCCAAAGCTCAACCCCAAGCTTGTGCTAATAACTGTCGTGATGCTCACAGCGATAATCATCGTAGTGAACCACTTCATATACACTTAGCCGTACAGCTAAACGGTTTTGAATAGGTCCTTCTTGACCTCTGATACCTCGCCGCCTTCTGCCAATATGTATAGAATGGCCCTGACCGCGTTTTCTTCGAGCTTGCTGAGCCTTGATATCTCATCCACCCTTGCGGTTTTTTTGCCCAAAACCTCAAAGATCTTCGGTGCATTCTTGTTCACGAAGCTTTTCAGCATTATGTAAAATTTCTTGTTGAATGCCCTCGTGCCAACAACGAGCCCATTCCTGATGCTCTCTTCAAGCGCCGCTGAGAGGTTTGATGCCTCTGCCTCGTTTGTCAGAACCAGATAGCCTTTTGACTGAAGTTCGTTGATCCATCCATCTGTCTTTCCAAGGTCTACGACCGTGCCCGTCCTTTCAACCTCTTTGAATAGCTGCTCCGTTCTCTTGTCTGGTTGTGGTTTTTTCCTCCACATAAACGCATCATAAACCTTCTTCTGTATGCTGTATTTGGGCGGTTCGCTGCCCTTTTTGTACAGCAGCACAAAACCCCTCTTTATCAGCCTTTGAAGCACCTGCTTTTCATCGCCATTGAGTATGCCGGTTATCTTTTCCTGTGTTCGTTCACTGTAGCGCAGCATGTCGAGCTTCTTCAGCACCGCCAGCTCGTCGCCGTTTATCTCTGGTCCTTTCTCGCTCTTCTTTTCGGTCTGCTTTTCTGGAGCTTCCTGCGCCTGCGGCTTCACTATAAGCGCGGTTATGTCGCTCTTTTTTGCTATTATGAAATACCTGTTTGTATACGGCAGGAAGTCAAGCTCGTCTCCCTCTTCAATCTCAAGCGCTTTTACCACGTCAAAAGGAAGATAAATTACGAACTTGTTGTTGGATTTGAATACCTTTGAGATGCGCTCACCAAATAGCTTAAGATTTATACTTTTATATCAATATTTTAGTATGCAAAGCTTAAAAGGATTTACAAAATTCACAAAAACAACTCTTGATTACAGAGATGCATACGCTATAATAGAGAATGCAAAGGCGCAGGGCTTCACTTTCAGGCTACAAACCGAGAACGCAGGTTCAGCGGTTGCACACGCGCTTGCGCACAGGTTCAGAAACAAGAAGATCCTCTTCATCTGCGGTACTGGCGGCAAGGGTGCGATAGGTCTGGTGGCGGCAAGGCACCTCTACCTGCAGGCGAATGTCAAGGTCGTGCTACTCGGTGGCTCATCAGCTATAAGAAACGAGACAACCAAGGAGAAGTATGACGAGATAAAGTACTTCGTGGACATGTACGAGATGAGTGAAGAAGAGCTCAGCAAGCTGAAGAGTCTGATAGCGAAATCAGAGGTCATCGTCGAGGCGATACTCGGGTTAGGCTTGAAGGGGCTTCTTTCGGGCTTTACCTCCAAAGTTATACGCCTAATTAACGATTCAAGGAAGCAGATCGTTTCGATAGATGTGCCGGTGGGACTGAATGCTGATACCGGCATGCCAAACCGCGCCATGGTTAAACCGGACATAATCCTCGTCGTGCACAAGATGAAAAGCTGCTTGGCTAAGATAAAGGAGTGTGATATCTTGGTCATCGATGTCGGAACGCCACCAACCGCCGAACTGTTTACGGGGCCTGGTGATGTGATGCTTGCAACAGAGCCGAGGAGCTTACACGGTAATAAGTACACGAATGGCAGTGTGCTGGTGCTTGGGGGCAGTGCCGTGTTTCACGGAGCACCGGTTCTTGCATCATTTGCAGCGAAGAATGTGCTGGCTGCGCTGCGCACAGGTGCGGGTTATGTGACGGTCGCAGCTCCCGAAGAGATTGCATCTGACATATCAAGAATGTCGCCAGATTTGATAGTAAGGGGGTTGGACTCAGTGCTGGGAGGCGCAGGAATATCAGATCTTATGCGGATAAGGCATGACTCCATCCTCATAGGCCCGGGCATGAACAGCGATGATATCAAGCCTGAGACTATGGCCGCACTAATCAACGCCGAAGTAAAGAGAGGTAATACTGTGATAGTCGATGCCTCGGGAATAGGCGTTCTAACCAAGATCAAAAGCGCGTTTAACCGCAGTGTTGTGCTAACACCACACGATGGCGAATTCGCAGAACTTACTGGGAAAAAGCTGAATAATGCCACCCTCGAAGAGCGCGTAAACAACGCCGTTGAGTTTACCAGTGACAGAAAATGCACACTGGTCCTAAAAGGGCACGAGACAATAATCACAGATGGAAGGTTGCTGAAGATAAACGAGGCGAAAACGCCGACCCTTGCAAAGATGGGCACTGGCGATGTCCTTTCGGGCATGATCGCTGCTTACGCTTCATTGCATAAGAATGCTTTTGAGAGCGCTGTTGCGGCCGTCTATGTGCACTCAAGGATAGCGGATTCACTCTACCTCCAGAAGGGACTGCACATAACGCCTGATGACCTTATAGATACCATACCATCGGTGTTAAAGGAGTTTGATGTTATTGCTAAGTAAAACTTGTGACTGATTTCATGGAACCTCTGCTAAAGGCTCTGAAACATAAATTTTCGAAGGCACTGGAAGAGTCGATAGCTAAATGCAACTATAGCTCAGATCCGCAGAGCGTGTATGCGAGCATTGATCTCTCAAAGGC
>Ga0315281_10001747_pt1 | contig 32232 bp, 30 predicted proteins | sample YL17G07_0_MG_FD_204540 | JGI IMG/M metagenome (GOLD analysis project Ga0315281, IMG submission 204540) | Sediment microbial communities from Yellowstone Lake, YNP, Wyoming, USA - YL17G07_0 | ecosystem: Environmental > Aquatic > Freshwater > Lake > Sediment | place: USA: Wyoming | collected...
GGATGCCGCTTTTCCGCTCCTTGTCTATTTGGAAGCAGTAGATGCACCTGCGGTTGCATCCCCGGGAGGTGATCATGACGGCAACCGGTTTTCTCCGGTATGTCGCCGGGGGGGGGATGTATTGGCTGGCATCGCCCAAAAGCTCCCGGGCAGGAAAAGGCAGGCCATCGAGATCTTCGATCAGAGGTCTCGGCTCATTTAGTATAATCTCGCCATTTTCACGGTAAATGAGTCCCGGGACTCCTTTGAGGCCCTCTCCCCGCTGAAGCCTCTCGACGGTCTCAAGAACGGTCAGTTCTCCTTCTCCGGTCACGATCGCGTCAAGTGACGGGCCTGCGTCTTCGAGACAGCGTTTTTGGACCGCAATCGGGTAGGGACCGCCTGCGCAGATGAAAATTCTGTTGCCGAACATTTTTCTGAGGTCGGACGCTGTCTGTTTGGCCTTGTCCCATCCGAAGGTCGTTGCATAGACCCCGATGAACTCCGGCGCGAATCGTTCCGTTTCCCGGAGGAGCGCATCGTGGGACAGGAATGCGCCGTTCTGAAACGTTACCACATGCCCGGCCTTTTGCAGAACCGCGGCCACATACAGGGTCCCCACAGGCTGCCAGTAATTAATCTGGGAGCCGGCGGTCTTTGAGGAAAAAATATCCTCAGGCACCCAGGAGGGTATGATGAGGGCACATCTCATAACGGTGTTACCTCTTAATCAATCAGGTGTCAAACAATAAAGGCCAAATCACAGCAAATAACTGTCAAACACCAGTGAAGAAAAATCAAAATGCTTCAGATATAGGGATTCTCGAATTTGGATCTTACTTGTGATTTGCACGTTGAGATTTAGGATTTTAAGTTTTTCATGATCTTCTCCGCTGCGCTCATCCCCGAATCAATCGCGTGGTCCATGTTATAGTACTTGAACATTCCTACCCTGCCGGCAATGTGGAGGTTTTTGAAACCGGAGAGGTAGGCATTGACTTCATCGAAGTACTTCGCGTATCCGATCTCGAACAGGGGATACGCTTTCGGCACCCTTTTGATGACGCTTTCTATCACCTCTTCTTTGCGGATATATCCGAGGCGTTCCAGATTATCGGCAGCGATCTTAGCAAGCTTGTCATCGCCTGCACTCCAAAGTTCATCACCCTGAAAGCTGAAAAATTCGGCCACTAGAAGGGTCTTTCCGGCGGGAGCCATGTCTGCGCTCCAGTTTGTGGGTTCATGGATTCTGCCGAACGGGATAGTACGCTCCGGGATATAGATCCACGTCTGGTCGGTAACGCGCTTCCTGTTTATCATGACGGCCACGATAATGATATCCCTGAATTTGAGTTGCGAGGCGGCGGCCAGGACGTTTCCCGGGGGAGGTGGATCAAGCATGCTGATCAGCTTTGTGACCGGGATGCTCGAGATGAATTCAGTTCCCTGGATGAGGCGTGAGCGTTCCCCTTCCTTTACCACGAGCGCGTTTATTGTGGAACCTGAATGAATGATTCGCTCCACTCCCGTATCCGTGAATACGCTGCCTGATTGTTCTATCTCTTCACGGAGCCTCTCGGAGATACGGCCGATACCCAGCCGGGGATAGAGAAACTCGTCGACAAGCGAGGGGATATCCTTCCCCCGAGGTTTGAAGAATGCGTTCGTTATGGCTTTTGACAGCGACAAACCCTTAATTCGCTGGGCCACCCATTCCGCACCGATCCTGTCGCACGGAATGCCCCACACTTTTTCACTGTACTCCTTGAAGTAGATATTGAACATGGTGTGTCCAAAATTGGCTACCACCCAGTCTTCGAGAGAAACGGCAGCGGGCCTGCGAATAAACCGTTTGATCCGTTCAGAGGCGTAGTCAGCGAGGATCCGCAGGGTGACGGGTATACCCATGCCGAACAGGGCATTCATGGGTTTCAAGGGGTAATCGAAGTATTTCCCGCGCATGAATATTTTGCTCTTGCGCGGCACCATGATCAGTTCGCTTCCCATCAGGTCCTTCACGAACGTGTTTATCCGCGCGTTTTTGGTAAAGAACCGGTGGCCGCCCAGATCGAACCTGAAGCCGTTATGCTCGATGGTCTTAGAAACGCCACCGACCGTGGAATCACGCTCGAAAACCTCGACTTTGAGTCCGGCTTTGGTCAGGATGCGGCCGGCGGAGAGCCCGGTAAGGCCTCCGCCCAGAATCAGTATGTTATTATCTCTTTTCGTCACAGGAAACCTATAGAAGCAGCTCGTTATCCATTATAAGAAATTTAATTCAGGATTACCAGAAAATCCGCACAAGCGTCTGGTATCGGAATAAGGGATTAATCGTTGTAAAGGACATCGAACGTCGAAGACCGATTAAGGAGTCAGCCGCTTCCGGAGGGACTTCGTCCTGCGGCCTGCCTGAAATAAGCACAACAGCTCGTTTCGTTGCCGTGCCCGTTGTGGTTGGCGTGTAATAGTACGGATTCTGGTATTCCCAGCTGAAACGAAAGCGCGACTGAAGAACATTTTCATCCGATGAAGAGGCTCCGGGCTGGTAGCGGTAAACGATCGTTTTTCGGGTAAACAAATCGAGAATCGGCACGGCAACAGCGGGATTCACGGGATAGCTTTTCTGCGGTGCGATAAAGACCTCGACGGTATCGATGTCGAGGGTATCCAGAAAGCCACCCGCCTGCTTCAAATTGACCGCGCTCCAGTGGTTCAAAAAGGGCATATACCCAAAGAGCGAAATCGCCAGCGAGGTTGCGACTACGCACGAAACGATCACATTCCGGTAGTTTCGGTCCCGTAGCACGCTCAGTCCATATGCGGCCATCAGCGACACGAAGGGGAAAGCGGGGAGTATATATCGAATACGCTTGATCTGAAAAATGATGATCAGGAACGGCAGCCATGCCGCGATTGGATATTTCAGGTCCCGCTTCACGACGGCGACAACAAGCGAGGCGCTCGCCGCGATCGTTATGATCGGATGAATCTGGAAGAGGAATGTCGAGGTAAAACCCTCACCCCATCTTTCCAGTCCCGCTCTCTGGAAATTCATAAGCAGGTTGATTTGGTTGGAGACTACATCGTATGTGAGCGCACCGGCAACGCCGACGAGCAGAAAAGATGCCAGAAACACAGCGATGCTTCGGCGCATGATTTGCTGCCGCAATGGCCCATCGCTTCTGATCCAAAAGACGGCCGCGATGAGCGGCAGGAGGGACAGCATCGGCCAGGTTGAATACTTGCAGCAGACAGTCAAAAAAACAGCGCATGCTGCAGCCGCCACCCGCCACATCCCGCCCGTTTCAACAACGCGAATGAAAAGATGGATCGACAACATGAGGAAGAACATCGTCGGTACGTCCACGAGCATGAGCGGAGTCTGGCTCAAGAGATAGGGCATGCCGAGCAGGAGTGTTCCCGCATAAAAGCCGGTGTCTTCGTCCCAAAGCGCCTTCCCTATCAGGCTGGTGAGCACCGCGGTCATCGCGAAGAGGAGTGCGGTGAAGATCTGGACGGCCATCCGGGACTCGCCGAATACCGTAAAGAGCAAACCGTGGAGAAACGGCACCGCCGGAAGGTCCGTCCAGGCCGGAATGCCTTTTCCCCATTCGCGAAAAAAATAGTTTATGCCGTATTGTTCAAAGTGTTTCGCCTGCATGAAATACCGCGAGGTATCGATGTTCACCTCGGGCGTCATCCACAAAAGCGCTGCCGCAATAAAGCATGCGGAAAAAAGTGCGGTATTCCGTAAGCGGGAGGGGAGGGAGAACCTGAATGCGGAAAAGGAGACAGCGACCAGCAAAAGACCAAAAATCAGGGCGAGGGCATATTGTCCCGGGTTGATGATATGAAAAATCCAGTCCCAGCTCGCGAAGTTGTTATCATCGAACCTGCGAAATGAATATTGGGCCAGCGGAATCAGCGCACCGATCACTATAGCGGTCCCTATAATCGGATACCTGCTCCCTTCGAATTTTGCGGGTAGTTTCATGATTACGCACGGTAATACAGTTCAACGGAAAATGCAAGAAAAAGTAGCCGCGCGGTTCCTTCAAAAGGTGGAGGGAAAGGCGTATGTGCCCAGTGCGGATCAAGAACGGCGCAAGTCAAGGCGATCTTAAAACGCCTTGCCGCGAAGCCCTCGAAGAGGTCCTCACTAGTTCTTTTTAGTTGCAACTGCAGACTGCGCCGTGGTATATCTATATTGATACAGCGTGCGACATGATACGGAAACGCTAAGTAGTTCCTCGCAAACGACTGGTGTTATTGTGTCCATATGCAATGGGTATCTATGAACGCGAGGATTATAAAATGGGTACAGGTAAAAACAGCAGGTTATTCATAGGGGTATCAATTGCCCTCCTGATTCCGGTCATCGTTGCGGTGTTTTCGGCATATGGTTGCAGAGTCAAATTGAGTCCACCCGTTCACCTTGTTTCCATTTCGATCACACCAGGGAGTGCAAGCATAGCGGGCGGCTCAACAATCCAATTCATCGCAACAGGCGTTTACTCCAATTCAACCACGGTGAGCATGACCGGTTCCGTCGCGTGGACCTCTTCGAACCCCGTTATGACAATAAGCGCATCGGGACTCGCCACTGTAGGGGCGGTAACTTCTGCAACACCTTGTACTATTACAGCCGTAGGACCCGGTGGCTTGACCGGCAGTACAGTGTTGACTGTCAAGAATATGCCCCTGGTTTCCATCGAGGTCACACCGTCCTCCCCTCCGACAATCAACCAGGGAACGTTCGCGCAATTCACTGCCACGGGAACGTTCAACGATGGCAGTGATTCCTTTACTCAGGACCTGAGCTCATCGGTTACCTGGACCAGCAACCCTTCCTGGGTCGCGGACATCGATACCTCGGGCAAGGCCACGGGCATGAGCGCGGGCACCACCTCCGTTTCGGCGGCATGGTCCGGCGTGACGTCGAATTCAGTGGCCTTGACGGTAACAGGCATGGCGCTTCAGTCCCTTACTCTGGAGCCCCTTAATGATACCGTCTATCACAAGAAGACCTCCTATTTCATAGCATGGGCGATATTCTCTGACGGAGTCACGGCATCCGCTCCGCAGGATGTGACAACGTCGGTCGTCTGGACCTCATCAAATCCCACTATCGCAACTATTGATCAATATAAGGCCGGGTCGGGAATGGGTGTATATGCTGCCAATTACGGCACGGTAACGATAACTGCAACGCTCGGCACCGTCTCGGCCAGCACGAATTTAACCGTAGTAGAGAACATGGGATACTGATTGGCACACGCTTGAACGCCGTGCCTCGAAGCCTTCAAATGCGCAAAAAGCAACTTTTTAGTTGCAACCGCAGGCAACGCTATGCTATAAAATGTAATCTGTGATCAGAGCGAAGATGCAATGATACTGATATGCTGATTTGTCCCCGACAGGGCGAGCTGTCCCGCAAAAATAATCCCCATGAAGAGGAGAATGCATTTATGGTTAATGGGAAAACAGTCATCCTTATCGTCTTCATCGCTTTTATCGCGACAGTGCCGAGCACGCCGCTCTATGCCGCGGGCCGCGAGGGGCATCAATCCAGCGGCCCTTCCGCATCAACTGCTTCTCCATCCGAAAAAGCTCCCGTATTCCCTCTTATGCCCGGACCCGGCGAAAAAGTAACGATCAATAACGACTATTACGTAATCTATGGTTTTGACAAGAAACTCAAAATGGGCACGGTGATCCTGAAGGTCAGTGTTTACACTAAAGACGGGAAACAGGATACATCGCTGGAAGTTGCCGCTGATTCGGGGATGCCTTCCATGCGAGGGGCACATGACACCGGCGATCTCCCCATGCAGCTTTCACGGAAGAAAGAGTATCTTCTTCCAATCAATATCGTGATGCCCGGAGACTGGGAAGTCAGGCTCACGATTAAAAAAGCCGGGAAAGTCATTTTCCGGGGAAGCTACAGGTTCGATGTCTAGGACTTTTTTCTTTTATCTGTGCCTCGTGTTCTTCGCAACTACGGCACAGGCCGCGAACGACCTGCTCTATTTTGAAGGACAGGAAATTTTCGGATATTCTTCCGAATTGGGAAGAACCGTATCCTACTCACGGCATCCGGACGCGGAGATGCAGAAACCGAGCCTGGGAATCGATTACTTGCAGCGGTTTTCAGGTGAATCGGGTGATTTTGCCACCGTGGCCCTCCAGTTCCGTCTCGCGGCGACCCGGCTCATCGAACAATCAACCTACCAATACGATCCGGCAATGCCGCGGATCTTTCAACAAGACGGCTTCAAAGCCGAGCCGCAGATATACAATGCCTACTTGAAACTGAAGACGCCCTGGACCTATGTATGGTTAGGGCATAACCGGCCTGCTTTCGGAATAGCCACGTCCCTTGACAGCCATGGGCTGCTGCTTCTTACCAATGAAATGCGCTTCGGCTATGACCGGGACTGGGGGGTCGGGGCCAACAAAGATTTCTCCTGGGGCGACGTATCTTACAGCTGGACGAGCGGGACAGGCATGCCGCTCTATCAGGGTTCTCAGGAACTGCCCTTCACCAGTCATTACATGAACGCCGCGCGGATATCCTACGGCGTGTTGAGCCGGGATAATTTCAACGTGGGATTTTCCGCAGGATCCGGAATGACCCTCAACACCATAGGGTACCAGCTCATGAGCGTCAAGCCGCTTCCGATGCGGCTGGCGGGAACAGACCTGACCATTCTCAGGGACAACTTTGAACACCGCTTTGACCTTCTCTACGGGCAATGGCTTGACAAGGACACCTCCGCAGTGTCGTATCGCTTCGGAATAAATCTGGACCAGGAAGGACGATTCAAAATAGAAACACAGCCCATGTACTGGAAATTCGGGCAGGAAGAAAATTACCAGGTAGCTTTGTGTTTTTCCATTCTGGCTACGTCAACGCTGACCATACGAACGGAGTATCTGTACGATCATCTTTTGGCAGACAACAGGTTTTTACTGCAGCTTTATTACTATAGCCCGATATGAATTGTTCGCGTCAATACCCGTCAATACCATTGAAAACTGCTCTCCCTTTTCTCATCTCTCGGGGAGAGCATAAGCTGAGGAAGGATTCTCAGGTGAAAATAAATGCGTATGCTCAGGGAAAGGACAGCATGATCTCGTATTTCAAACAACGGATCGCGACGAGGCCGGCATGGTTCCCGGCAATAGTCGCAAGTGCGCTCCTGGCCATTCTTCTTGCCGGCGGCGCTGCCTGGGGCGCGGTCGGCTGCGATCTCAACGATCCCGACCGCGATGTGTCGAGGCTCTTCCCGGAATCAACCGGGTACAAGACGATCTATACCTCGGTGCAGCAGCGGGGAGGCGGGAAGCTTCTCGCGGAGATCGAGGCCAAACTGGGGGACAACTTCCATGGGTTGTACGAGACGATCGACAACCCTTATACGATTTACGAAATCTACACGAACAAGAAGAAACTCGGGTACATCCATGGCGTCAACCAGAAAGGCCAGTTCGGCGGAATCCAGGTGTTTCTCGCCCTTGACCTCGACGGGAGGATCAAGGCATTTTATATCCAGAAGATGACCAGTCAATATGCGGGGAAACTGCGCGATCCAAAATTCGGCCGACAGTTCGTCGGCCTGGACTTGGGCGACTTTGAACACTATGATGTTGTTTCGGGAAAGGCATCGGGCAAGATAAACGAGATCGGGAACCCGGCGCCGGAGGCGGAGGCCGATTTCCGGGCGTCTCTCCGGGCAACGAAGAAAAACCTGATCCTCATGGACACGTTTGTCTTTACCTCGCAAACTCCGTCATCGAACCGCGGAGCGACTCAAAGATGATAACGAAATTCCAGGTAGCCTATAAAAATCTCCTGCGGAAAAAGATCCGGACTCTTCTGACCCTTTCCGGCATTGCGTTGTCCGCCTGGGTGCTGGTGAGCCTGCTCGGGTTCAATCACGGCTTTGAAACCGCGCTGAACAGGGACATCGACAATATGGGGTTCCAGATGATGATCATGGCCAAGGGCTGTCCCTACGAGGCAGCGACCATGATGCTGAAAGGCGGCACGGGGCTCAAATATATGGAGCAATCCATCAGCGACACCATCAGACGGGACCCGGATGTGGAGAAGATCACGCCGATGCTCATGCAGACCGTTTTTGATCCGAATAAGGGAGAAAGCGGCGGCATCGCCGCGTATCTCGGAGTGGAGCCGAAAAGCTACGGCGAGATGAAGACCTTTCTTACCTTCCGGCAAGGGGGGTGGTTTATGCAGGCGGATGCCTACGAGGCGGTGCTGGGTTTTGAAGCGGCCGAGCTCGAACAGCGCGAAGTCGGGGACATGATCCTCATTCCCGGGAAAAACGTCCAGTTCAAAGTGGTCGGCATTCTGAACCGCTCGGGAACCCAGGACGACGGCACTATTTTTGTGCCGCTTGTGACTCTGCAGAAGATATTTGAGAAAAAGGGTGAGCTGACCACCATCGGGGTAAAAGTAAAGAAAGAAGCGGACAGCAGCCGCGTCGAGGAAAAGTTCTACGCCTTGCCGGACGTGCAGGTGGTGAACCTGGCCCAGGTGAAACAGACGATCATGTCGCTTGTTGCGACCGCCAAAGTGCTGGTCCTCTCCATAGCGATTATCGCGATCCTCATCGCCATGGTGGGAGTCATCAATACCATCCTGATGTCGGTCCACGAACGGTTCCAGGAAATCGGCATTTTAAAGACCATCGGCGCCATGCCGGGTGACATCTTCCAGCTCATCTGGATCGAGACCCTGCTGCTCTGCACCATGGGGGGCGTTCTCGGCGTAGTTCTGGCGCTGCTGCTTTCACGGATCACCGAACTGGTGATACGCGCCATCCTGCCTTTTTCGCCGTCAGGAGGCCTTGTGCTCATTGATGCGAAGCTTATAGTGTTCACCCTGATCGCAATTTTAGGCATTGGACTTCTGAGCGGTCTCTATCCGGCATGGCAGGCTGGCAGGATCAGGCCGCTTGAGGCGATACGGAGCGACGTTAACGGATGAAACAGAACGAAATCTCCATGGAAGCGATTAATTTGACCAAGGTCTATCATCGCGGAAGCGAGGAGATACCCGCGGTCCACGATGTTTCGCTCAAAATCAGCAAGGGCGATTTCGTCTCGTTTATCGGCCCTTCAGGCTCCGGCAAGACCACCCTGATCAATCTGCTGGGCTGTCTCGACAACCCGACCTCAGGCGAATTACTTCTCGGAGGCAGGCGGATCTTCGGCAACGACGGCCGTCCTCTTTCTGAACGCAAACTGACGGAGATCAGAAGGGAGCTTTTTGGATATATTTTCCAGAATTTTTATCTTATCCCGACACTGACGGTGATGGAGAACGTGCTGCTGCCGCTGACCTTTTATCGCAAGTTAGGCGCCGGGAACGATGTGTTGGGCCTCTTAAAACTCCTGGGCATCGACCACCGCAAGGACCATCTGCCGGGCCGGATCTCCGGCGGAGAGATGCAGCGGGTGGCGATAGCGAGATCATTGGTCAACTCGCCGGAAATTCTGCTGGCCGATGAGCCCACGGGCAACCTGGATACGAAGCGGTCCGCGGAGATTATCCGGATTTTAAAAGAGCTCAGCACGACGAAAGGTCTGACCGTAATAATGGTCACGCACAACCTGGAACTGGCAAGACAAGCGGACCGATTGTTTGAGATGAAAGACGGCGGGCTCAGGACGATCGATGGAGGAGTGGACAAAAAAACCAGCGGCCTTGCGTCGTGAGATGTCGATAGTTGCAGAGCCCCATTTCATTTGAAGGCGCTCGTCGTCAGTGCTCATCCGAGTGATGAAAAACGAAACAGTCCTGGCCTAAATCTACGATTATAGATAGTATGGTGTATGGAGCTTTAAGTTGACACAGTATATCAATATTTTGTAATATACGAGCCTGAACTAAGAATATTCACTATCGCAATCTGGCGTTGTTTACCGCGGCACTCATTTTTTAAACTCTAGAGAGTGATCTCAATAGCAGGTATCAAACAGGGGGGGAAATGAAACATCTGAACAGTATCAGCAGGTGGTTGTTATGCGTTGTTGTGATCATGGCGATTGGATTTACCGGACGTACGGCTGCGGCTTGGCAGGTGTACGACTCGGGGGACGCCGCATTTTTGAACATTGAATATCAGGTACAGCTTCGCGAAGCATGGAGAGATATGGGTTCCGGCCCGAATGGCGATAAGCCTACAACGGATACCTATCTCAGGCGCGACCGTTTGAGTTTCCTCGGGATGTTCAATGACACTTTTGGCGGCGCGGTCCAGTTTGAATATAACGGCGGGAGAAAGATCAACGATCTTTCGGTCTCGCCGCACGACAGTGACTTGGAACTCACGCTTCTTGATGCCTATGGGACGGCCACGGTGTCGAACGCGCTCCAGTTCCGGGTGGGGAAAACCAAGCAGGTCCTGACCCGCGAAATACAGGAAGGCTGCTTCGATCCTCTCTCCTCGGACCGTTCCAATTTCATCCTCGGTCCCTTTACCCAGGATGCTATCAATAGAAACAAGACAACCCGCGATAATGGCGTAGCTGCTCTCGGCAACCTCTTCGGCGACGTTTTTCAGTATCGTCTGGCTGTCATGGAGGGCAATAAAAACAACTACTCCGGGATAGCGAAAACTGCTCCGGATAATGCGGGCTACCGGTATACCGGCCGTATGCACGTGTCCCTGCTGGATCCCGAAACCGGCTGGGGCTATCGCGGGTCTTACCTGGGCAAGAAAAAAGTGCTCACCCTCGGCGCAGGCTATGAAACGGAGTCGAATGCAGTCCTCCGCGATTCGGCGCCGACAACGACCGAAGGGTCGAACTATACGGCTTATACCCTTGATGCTTTCTATGAGCAGCCCACTGATCACGGCATCTACACGTTGTCGGGCGGGTACCTGAAGGCTGATTTTGACGGCGCGGGCACACGCGGAGTCGTGGGCGCAACCGAGGTGAATGGAGAGAAAAACGGCGGATACTGGAAAGCAGCTTATATGCTCGGCAAAGTCCAGGTATTTGGACGATACGAAAAGTGGTCTTTTGCCAATCTTAACGGAGTGCTTGGGCAGGTCATCACCTACACATCGGAAGGCGTCAATTATTATATTAAAGGACAGGATTTGAGGCTGACTCTGGAAGTGTCACAAACGGGGTTCGGTACGAGACCCAATCCCACGGTTGACCCGAATTTCCAGACCGTTATTGCACAATTCCAGGCGAGATTCTAACTATCTAACTAATTAGAGAGGTTCGAAAAATGAAAATTTGGGAAAATAAAAAATTGCCGGCAACTATTCTGGCGCTCTCAGTATTGTTCGCTCTTAGTGTTATTGTTTTAATGCATGGCTGTGCAGCAGAGTCATATCCAACGGAAGATACGTCGGGTTCGACGCCGACGGTTACGACAACAGGAGTGTTGCAGTCCATCGCAATCACCCGGCCCATGGCGGATTCGATTAGTGCTGCATTATTGAACGGGAAAACGGATTATTTTGTGGCTACCGGGACATACCTGGCTGGTGGAGCTACCAACACGCAGGACATAACCACATTGGTCACCTGGACCTCATCGGACCCCGCGACGGCGCAGGTAAAAACGTATAAAAACGGATTTGGCATGGGTATTATGGCGATGAAAGTAGGGTCTGCAACGATTACAGCGACACTGGACGGCGTATCGGCGAGCACACCTTTGACGATTGTTGTAAACACGGGATATTGATGTATTCGTCGAAATGCGTTAATTTTGAGCATTACAACACCTGATAATTTTAATTAGGGTTTGACAAAAGTTATGCAATATTTTATCGTGCATCATAATTCCAGCACACAAACGATGAAAATGCATATATCATCTTCAAAGGAGGTGCCCGCCGAAAAAATCGCAGATTCTGTCCGATTCAATGGTTAACGATAGCGTTGTATTAAACCGTGTATAAATATTCTTAATAATTAAGGGGAGGAAACAGAGTTATGGAAAAATCTACAAAAGTACTTCTGCTTGTATTGTCATTGGCGCTGGTCTCGACCATGATGATGTTCTCGGGATGCAGCAGTAGCAGCAGCAGTTCAACACCGGCACCGGCATTTACGGGCTATACGGCGACACTTTACATGGCATCAGAGGCGGGCGGACACGTGGGCGTATATCCTGTCACCATCGACCCCACGAATACGACGTCGCCGATCACGTTGGATGTGAGCAATGTCAAAAAGATCCAGCTTCAGGGTAGTTTTACAAGCGCCAACAAAGTCGTGTTCCACGATGTTCGGCTTGATGGCACTAAACTGTACTATTCGGCATTCTTCTCCTCAACAACCAACTCTACGATTGCTCATTTAGGGTATGTTGATTTGACGCAAGCCAATAGCGCAGCTACCAACAATTCAATAGACTCGACCATAGACATCGACGCGATGGCGGCGGATACTATTGCCTTTGCCTTGGACGCGATGTTCGGCATTACCGGTAAAACACTGAAGGCAGTATATTGCGGATCAGGGATGACTGCAACCCATTACATTCCGATGACGATGAGCTTCCCCGCATACATTGATGCTTTCCCGAAGACGGCAATTGCCACAGCAAACAGCCACGTCACAGCGACAACAACGGGCTTTAAGAGAACGTATATCGATTCAATCGACGCTGATGCTGCAGGCTGGACCAGGATGGCCGGTGGTGACCTGGGTACCCCGCCCCTTGCTTTCCTGCATGGCAACTCCAGCCCCGATGGGACCAAGTTGTTTGTCTCGACAAACGTGGTGAGTGGTCTCACGACGACCAACAATCTGAAAGGTGTATTCAGAGCCTATCTTTTGAATACGAGCGACATCACCTCCGGTACCATGACTCCGAGCAAGGTCATTTCAAAGGGTTCTTACACGGTGGCGCCGACACTTGCTTCTATCGCTTATCGCGGAGCCTTCACTCCTGATGGCACAAAGTACCTTCAGTCTGGCAGTGACCGTATGTTGATCATTGATACCACCAGCCCCACGCTGGCCCTCTATAATGACACGAACAACGACGCCGTTAAAATCGGCGGCGGCAAGACGGGCATTGAAAACCATGACGTCATGGTGACCCCGGACGGCAAGTATGCCATTCTGGCGGTCCGGTACTTCGACAGTGCAGCCGCTACGGTAAAGACCAGCGGCGTCCAGCTCTATGATATCAACAACAAGAAGTTCATCGGCGGAATGGTGAGCACTTGCGGCGCAGCCGCTGGCGCCTGCCATGTTGCGGCTGGTGATGCTACAGCGCGGCCGACCTGCGGTCTCGTTGGTAAATTCAACTAGTATTCACGAACAGGTTCTTGATTTGCAAGGGGAGCGGTTTAACCGCTCCCCTTGTTTTTTTTAGACGTCGTATCTTTTATGATGGACGCGGTGAAGCAGGAACGCTGTGAGCGTTATTCTGCTCCGATCGCCGCATCTGCAATATGGTTTTTGTCGGAGCTTCAACGGTTTGTCAAGATGATACCTGCTGAATATTATAGCTGTCACTCTCTCCCTGTCCCATCAACGACTCATCTCAAACATAATTTATCCGGTCTGTTTATTCTTGACGATATATCGCTGAACCAGTATAATCCGCTCGTACGATTATCAATGCTCTGAAGGGGATGTTCATGGAAGATTATAACGATCTGATCCAGCAGCGGTTTAAAAAGCTTGCCGAGATCAGCGCGATGGGCGCGAAACCGTACGCCGGCAGGTTCGATGTCTCGGCGTCGGCGAAGGCGCTGCAGGAGACCTACCGACAAACGACGAAAGAGGAACTGGAATCCAACCGGGTCGAATTCACGATCGCGGGCAGGATCGTTGCCATGCGAAGTTTCGGCAAGGCCGGTTTCGGCCATATACAGGATGGGTCAGGAAGGATCCAGGTTTATTTCCAGAAGAACACACTCGGTGAGGACCACTATGCGCTTTTCAAAAAGCTGGATATCGGCGATTTCATCGGCCTGAAGGGCTTTCTGTTCCGGACCAAAACGAACGAGCTGACGATCGAAATGGAGACATTCACGCTTCTCTCAAAATCGCTTCGCCCCTTGCCCGAGAAGTGGCATGGTCTCACGGACGTCGAGATCCGCTATCGCCAGCGATATGTGGACCTGATCGTCAATCCCGAGGTCAAGAACGTGTTCCTGCTCCGCACGAAGATCGTCCAGGCGATCAGGAACTTCCTGTCAACGCGCGGGTACATGGAAGTCGAGACCCCTATGATGCAGACCGTTCCCGGCGGGGCCACAGCCCGGCCGTTCAAGACGCACCATAACGCCCTGGACATGGATCTTTTCCTTCGTATTGCGCCTGAGCTCTACCTCAAGCGGCTTCTGGTCGGCGGGTTTGAAAAGGTCTACGAAATCAACCGCAATTTCAGAAATGAAGGTATTTCCACGCGCCACAACCCCGAGTTCACCATGCTCGAGTTCTACACCGCCTATGCAGATTATCGCGACCTCATCACCATGACCGAGCAGATGATCAGCACCGTGGCACAGGAGGTCCTCGGCACCCTGGAGGTGGAATCGGAGGGTCACCGGATCAATCTTTCCCCGCCGTGGAAGCAGATCACCTATCTGGATTCTCTGCGCGAGGCCGGCGTGCCCGATGTGGTTCTTGGCGATATTGCTCAAGCGCGCGAGTATGCGATGAAACTTGGCGCAAAGCTCAAGGGAGGAGAACCGCTCGGAAAGGTCCTGAATGAGATCTTCGAAGCGCTCGTTGAACCGAAGCTCATCCAACCGACTTTCATCACCGACTATCCCACCGACATTTCACCTCTGTCGAAAAAGTGCGAGAATAATCCTGACTTTGTCGAACGGTTCGAACTTTTTGTCGTGGGCAGGGAACTGGCGAATGCATTTTCGGAATTAAACGACCCGGTGGACCAGAAAGAGCGTTTCCTGAAGCAGGTTTCAGAACGCGAGGCGGGAGACGAAGAGGCCCACCAGATGGATGAAGACTTCATCCGCGCTCTGGAATACGGTATGCCGCCTGCCGCGGGCGAGGGGATCGGCATCGACCGCCTTGTCATGCTCCTGACCGGATCGAACTCTATTCGGGATGTGATCCTGTTCCCGCAGATGAAAAAGGAAAAGTAGCAATGCGGAATGCGGAGTGCGGAATGCGGAATTAAGGTCAACGAATACACTGTTTTCATCCGTGTTTATCCGTGTCCATCCGTGGTAAAAATTATCATGAAACTTCCCTATGAAATATTCGTGAGCCTACGCTATCTGAAGACCAAGAAGCGCTATGGCACGATCTCGCTCAACACGTTCATCTCCATCGCCGGGGTGGTCATCGGCGTGGCGACCTCCATTATCACCCTTGCGGTCATGACGGGTTTCCAGGGGTATTTCAGGGACAAGATCCTTTCGGCCATGCCGCACATTGTGGTGATGGAATACACCGGCACGGGCGTCAAGGACCAGAAAGCCTTGCAGGAAAAGGTCGAAAAAGTTGCGCACGTTGCGGCCACAACGCCCTTTATCTATGCCCAATCGATGCTGACGACCAAAGACCGGATGCAAGGTGTGGTTGTGCGGGGTATCGACCCGAAGACCGAGGGCAGGGTCACCGATCTTGAGAAGAACATGACCTCCGGGAAACTTGCAGGGCTTGAGAATGACGAGGGAAAACCGCCCTGCATCATCATCGGCGAGGACCTTGCCAGAAAACTCGGCGTGTCAATCGGAGAAACCGTTACGCTGGTAAACCCGCTTGGCGAGGAAACGTCCCTGGGGGTCATCCCCAAAATGAAAAAGTTCGTGGTGGCCGGCCTCTTTGACGCGGGAATGTACGATTACAATACCGGGTTTGTCTATATTTCGCTTTCCGCGGCCCAGAAATTTTTCGAGATGCCGGGCCGGGTAAGCGGCGTGCAGGCGCGGGTTGACGAAATATATCAGGCTGATGCGATTGCATCGGCGATCCAGGCGTCAGTTGGATATCCTTTTTATACGCGTAACTGGATGGAGATGAATAAAAACTTCTTTTCAGCGCTTTTGCTGGAAAAGATCGGCATGTCGCTTATCCTTGTCGTCATCATCATTGTAGCGTCCTTCAATATCATCGGGACCCTTACGATGATTGTGATGGAGAAAAGCAGGGAGATTGCCATCTTGAAATCCATGGGGTCGCCCGCCCAGAGCATTATGAAAATCTTCATGTTCGCGGGGCTCGCTATCGGATGCTTGGGAACGGCCATCGGATCGATTATCGGTTACGGTGCGGTGACGATTCTCACCAGGACCGACGTCATATCGCTGCCGAAAGACGTGTATCAGGTAAGCCATCTGCCGCTTGCGATTTCAGGCCTCGATGTGCTTGCTATCTCTCTTACGGCGATAGGGATCAGCTTTGTTGCAACACTCTACCCGTCGTGGCAGGCGTCTAAACAGGACCCTGTTGAGGTGCTGAGATACGAGTAGATGCATTCACCACGAGCGATGCGGTAATGCTGCACCCTTTTACCACGGAAAAAGCCACGGAGTTTCACGGAAATACTGAAATGATGAGGAGCATATTTTAAAAGATCGTTTTTCGCCCTTTCCGTGAGCTTTCTCCGTGCAACTCTGTGGTAAATGTATTTGGTCTGAGGTTTACCTCGTTAAGGTTTTGAATCTTTTCTTCAAGGAGGCTGAGATGGCGAAAAAAGGCGGTACGTTGAAAAGGGTCGTGTTGACAGTGCTTTTTCTGGTTTTGCTCGCAGTCGTGTTCGTTCTTCTGGGCGGCGGGAATTTCCTGAAATCCGCTGGCACGTGGATAGGAGGCATGGGCAAGCAGGCTGAAACAATGAAGGGAAAGATCGAGGAGGGCGCAACGACGGTCGAAAAAAAGGTAGAGAAGGTGAAAGAATCGGTAACGTCGGGAGAAAAGAAATAACCCCCCCGCTTATCCATATTGAGGGCCTCCGAAAAACGTTCATGAGCGGTCCCGTGGAACTGCCGGTTCTGGACGGCATCGAGCTCGATATTCGCGCAGGCGAGATGCTCGCTGTAGTCGGGGCCTCGGGTGTCGGGAAAAGCACGCTGCTCCACATCCTGGGCGCCCTTGACAAGCCGACCTCCGGTAAGGTCTATTACGGAGATATCGACGTTTTCAGCCTTGACAATGGACGGCTTTCACGTTTTCGCAATGAACGGGTGGGATTCGTGTTCCAGTTTCACCATCTGCTCCCGGAATTTTCAGCGCTTGAAAATGTCATGATGCCGGCGCTTATCCGGAGGATGGACCGTGAAGAAGCCGCCGCGGTTGCCGAGAAAATTCTGACCGACGTGGGGCTTGGAGCGCGGCTTCTTCACCGCCCCGGGGAACTTTCCGGTGGAGAACAGCAGCGCGTTGCAGTTGCCCGGGCGTTGATGCTGAAACCCGATGTTGTCCTGGCTGATGAACCGACGGGAAATCTCGATATGCATACGGGCGAGGCGATACATGATCTTCTCCTCGACATTAACAAACAACAGGGGATAACCTTTGTGATTGTAACGCACAATGACAAACTTGCGCTCCGCGCCGACCGTGTGCTCAGGATGGCTGATGGCAGATTGACTCCTGAACATTCATAAGAGCGGCATGGCAACGCTCCCATCGAGTTACGGGTGCATCTGAACGTGGTCTCGTAGTTACTAGTTATCTGACCGTTTTCCCTTGACTTTAAGAGGGCTGAGAAAGTATTATCAAAAAATCTTCATAGGATCGTTAAGGGAATTGCGTATGAATCTCTTGTTTTTTCAATTAGCTATGGGCGTCTATCTGCTTGCTGCCGCAGGGTACATTGCCTATATCATAAAGCCTGAGCAGAAGTGGACCGCACCGGCGTCGCTCTGGGTGACCGTTTCGGCTTTCCTCCTCCATATCGCATATTTTGTCATCCGGTGGACAGAATCAGGCCGTATTCCCATGACGAGTTTTTTTGAGGCGGCGAATTTCCTCGGCATGGGCATCGTGCTGGTATTCCTGATCATGGAGTTCCGGTTCAAAATTCCCGCTCTCGGATCGTTTATGCTCCCGCTCGTAATTATTCTCATGGCTCCGGCCCTTGTCCTGCCCGGCGATATTAAGGAAATCAACCCGTTGCTCAAGAGCGGATGGCTCGGCGTGCATACGAGCTTTGCGGTCCTGGGAGACGCAGCTTTTGCCTTTGCATTCATCGTTTCGATCATGTATTTGATCCAGGAGCGCCAGCTCAAAGCAAAACATCTGGGCGCGATCTTTCACCGTCTCCCATCCCTTGATATCATGGATACCCTTGGGTACAAGGCGTTGACATTCGGCTGGCCTCTCTTTACGCTCGGCATGCTCACCGGCTCGATTTGGGCAAACAGCGCCTGGGGCACGTATTGGAGCTGGGACCCGAAGGAAACCTGGTCGCTGATAACCTGGGTCATTTATCTGGCGCTCCTGCATCTGCGCACGATAGGGTGGCGGGGGAGAAAAATGGCCTTTCTTTCGATTATTGGATTTATCTTCGTCTTGATCAGCTTTTTTGTGGTAAGCCGTATCGAGATGGGGAAGCATAGCTTTTAAGGTGACAGTGGAATGGGCATCATTGTAGTTGGTCTCAGTCACAAAACCGCACCTATCGAGGTCCGTGAGAAGCTCAATTTTCCTGAAGCAACTGTTCCGGAAGCGCTCAGGAAGCTTGTGGACTATGAGGGGATACGGGAGGGCCTTATCCTGTCCACCTGCAATCGGGTGGAGATCTACGCGTCCGTGCAGGACAGCGCCATTGGTATCGAACGGATCAAACAGTTTATATCGGATTATCACGGTCTTTCCCGAGAGGCGTTGGACCAATCGCTCTATGTTTATCCCGATGCCCAGGGCGTGCGCCATACCTTCCGCGTGGCCTCAAGTCTTGACTCCATGGTCCTGGGAGAAGCGCAGATCCTGGGGCAGCTCAAGGATGCCTTCGACATCGCCCTCAAGGCAAAGACCACCAGCACAATTCTCAATAAAGTGATCAAAAAAGCCATCTCCGTGGCCAAGAGGGTCCGTACCGAGACCAGACTTGCCGAAGGAGCAGTGTCCATCAGCACGGCAGCCGTGGAACTGGCAAAGAAGATCTTCGGAGAGCTGACAGGAAAAAACGTCATGCTCCTGGGCGCCGGCGAGATGGCGGAGCTCGCTGCCCAGCATCTTTTGGGCAACGGCGTGAAGAACATCATGGTCGCGAACCGCACCTTTGAACGCGCCGAAGAGCTCGCCAAGGAGTTCAAGGGCGACGCAATCCGGTTCGAACATTTCCCCGACGCTCTCGTTATGGCCGACATCCTAATCTGTGCGACCGGCGCGCCGCAGTATGTCGTCAACCGCGACATGGTCAGCCGGGTACTGAAGGAACGGCGCAACAAGCCGATCTTCATGATCGACATTTCAAATCCGAGGAACATCGATCCCGAGGTCGACAAAGTAGACAACGTATACCTCTATGACATCGATGACCTGCAGAGCAAGGTTGACGTGAACACGGGGGGCAGGGCAAAAGAAGCAGAGAAGGCGGAAGAGCTCATCACGCAGGAGGTTGAGACGTACCTCCAGTGGGAGCGCGCTCTTGATGCTGTGCCGACCATCGTGGACCTTCGTGAGAAAGTGGAAGATGTGCGAAAACGGGAGTTTGACAAAACCATTGCTTCGTGGAACGGCGTAACTGAAGACCAGCGACTGGCCGTGGAGGCCATGTCCCAGGCTATCGTGAACAAGCTGCTCCACGCGCCCCTCGTTGTCCTGAAGCAGGCCGCCTCTACCCCCGGCGAAGGCGATACGACGATCGCTGTCGCCCGCAGGTTGTTTAATCTGGACAAGGAACTGAAACGGCCTGTCCGGGAGAAAGTTGTCGGATCGCAGGTGAACAACGAGCAGGAGCACAGCAGGGAATCAAAAAATATTTGCCAATAAGATTTTAAAGGAGCTTTTCATTGAGAAAACAGATCAGGATCGGCACACGTGCGAGCGCTCTCGCGCTTTGGCAGGCGGAATGGGTAAAATCGGAGCTTGAAAAAAAATATCCTGGAGTGACCGTTACACTTACGAAGATCAAGACCACGGGAGACAAAATTTTGGACGTGCCGCTCGCCAAGGTCGGCGGTAAAGGACTGTTTGTGAAGGAAATCGAGGAAGCTATGCTGGCGAACGAGATCGACATCGCCGTGCACAGCATGAAGGATGTGCCGACCTTCTTTCCCGATGGACTCCACCTTTCCTGCATCACGAAGCGTGAAGACGCGAGAGATGCCTTGCTGAGCCGGAACAAGGTCGCGTTCAAAGACCTCCCCAAAGGCGCAAATATCGGCACGAGCAGCTTGAGGCGTCAGGCCCAGCTCATGAGCGTGCGCCCCGACTTCGTTATCCACCAGCTGCGCGGGAACGTGGATACGCGGCTCCGGAAACTCAAGGAAGGGCAATACGATGCCATCATTCTCGCAGCCGCAGGGGTCAACCGGCTCGGGCTTGCGGAGAACATATCCGAATATCTCTCGCCGGAGATCAGCCTGCCCGCCATCGGTCAGGGCGCCCTCGGCATCGAATGCCGGGTCGATGACCGGGAACTCAACGACATGATCGCTTTCTTCAACCATGCCGACAGCCGCACCTGCGTTACGGGCGAACGGGCGCTCCTCAGGAGGCTTGAAGGCGGCTGCCAGGTCCCGATCGCATGCTACGGTCAGGTGATCGAAGGGAAGCTGAAGCTGGTCGGTCTTGTAGGCAGCGTGGACGGCAAACGCATTGTCAAGGACTCCATCGAGGGAGAACCGGAGAAGGCGGAAAAACTCGGGGTGACCCTTGCGGAAAAACTGCTGTCACGGGGCGCTGATGTGATCCTGCGTGAAGTGTACGGGAATACCACGGACTTCAGCGGCAACAATCTGCTGGAGAATTAATTGAATTCAACCGGAAAAGTATATTTAATCGGCGCGGGACCGGGTGATCCCGGCTTGATCACGGTCAAGGGCCTGGAGTGCGTAAAGAAGGCGGACGTGATCATCTACGACTATCTCGCGAACGAGCGCTTGCTCGATCAGCGCAGGCCTGATGCGGAGCTGGTCTATGTCGGCAAGCAGGGCGGCAAGCATACGCTGCCTCAGGAAGAGATCAACAAGCTGATCGTTCAGAAAGCAACGGAAGGCAAGATCGTTGCCCGGTTAAAAGGCGGTGATCCCTTCATCTTCGGCAGAGGGGGGGAAGAGGCCGAGGACCTCGTGGACAGCGGCATTCCTTTTGAAGTCGTGCCTGGCGTGACCGCAGCCACGGCAGTGCCGACCTATGCAGGCATTCCCCTTACGCACCGTGACCATACCGCAAGCGTTGCCTTTGTGACCGGCCATGAAGATCCCACAAAACCGGAATCCAAGGTGCACTGGGATAAAATATCGACCGGCATAGGCACCCTGGTCTTCTTCATGGGCATGAAGAACCTCAAAAACATCGTGGAAAATCTTGTTGCTCACGGCAGGAATGCGGAAACCCCGGTAGCATTGATCCAATGGGGCACCCGCACGGACCAGCGGGTGGTGACCGGAACGCTTAAGGATATCGTCCGGAAGGTTGATGATGCGAAACTCGGGCCTCCGGCCATCATCATAGTCGGCGAGGTGGTGAAGCTCAGACAGAAACTGAACTGGTACGAGTCCAAGCCGCTCTTTGGCAAACGGGTTGTGGTCACTCGCTCGCGGGACCAGGCAAGTGTTTTCGCCGAAATGCTAATCGACCGCGGTGCAACGACCATCGAGTTCCCCACCATTGATGTGGTCCCGCCCGCAAGCTGGGCTGAGTTGGACAGCGCTATCCGGGGGATCGAAACATTTGACTGGATTATTTTCACAAGCGCGAATGCCGTCAAGTTTTTCATGGAACGGCTTCGCAGTCTCGGTAAGGACCTGCGTATCTTGAAGGGCGTGAACATTTGCACGGTCGGCCCCAAAACAGCGGAGTCGCTCGAATCCTATGGACTGCGGGCCGACCTGATTCCCTCTGAGTTCAAGGCTGAAGGGGTCCTCGCCGCTCTCGGCGGCACAAAGGTCAAGGGTAAGAAAATTCTGGTTCCCCGGGCGAAAAAGGCCAGAGAGCTGATTCCGGACAAGCTGAGAGAGCAGGGCGCCGAGGTGACGGTCGCGACCGCCTATGAAAACGTACGGCCCGCCTCGGACGTGGAGCGGGTCAGAAAAATGTTCGAGGGGCATAAAATCTCCGCGGTGACCTTCACCAGCTCCTCGACAGTACATAATTTTGTTGAAATACTTGGACAAAAAGAGTATATAAAAATGATAGAAGGTGTAAAGGTGGCCTGCATAGGGCCCGTAACGGCAAAGACCGCGGAAGAGTATGGGATGAAAATAGACATCATGCCTAAAGACTATACCATCCCGGCACTTGTCGATGCGATGGTGGAGTTTTACACCAAATTATAAATTAAACTGGAGATGCGGATCGATTGGCTAACGTTCGTTTAGAATGTTGTATTCCCAATGATTCCGTTCATCCAGTTACAACCAAAGGAGAGCAGCGTGATTACAATTTCAGAAGGTGCGGCGGACAAGATCAAAGAAATACTCGAAGCGGAAGGTGTTCCAAAACATGCCCTGCGCGTTACAGCGGCAGGCGGCGGCTGCGGCTGCGGCCCGTCTTACGAGATCATGATCGATGATAAAACCGGCGATGGAGACACGGTTGTCGAGAAAAACGGCGCCAGACTTTTTGTTGATGCAGCGACTGCCAGGAAGCTGGAAGGAGCCGAGCTTGGATTCATCAGCGACGAGCGTGGTGAAGGCTTTGCCATTGGTTTTCCGAATGGCGCGCCCGAGGGTGGGAGCTGTGGATGCGGCGGCGGAGAAGAACAGTCCAAACCGAGCGGCGGGGGCTGCGGCTCCGGCGGTTGCGGGTGCAGCTGATTCGATTGCGGAGTGCGGAATTCGGATTGCAGAATGAGATGCAAAGTCCCTGCTCATTCATCGTCAGAGGATGCTTTAGGAGATTGTATGTTTGAGCCTTTGTACCGGCCGAGAAGGCTGCGGTCCAACGAGAATATACGGCGCATGGTCCGGGAGACAAAGCTTTCTCCCGATGATTTCGTCTATCCGCTTTTTGTCGCTCCCGGCAAGGGCATGAAGAAAGAGATCAGTTCCATGCCCGGGAACTATCAGCAGTCCATCGACAATATTGTGAAGGACTGTGAGGAAGTGGAGCGCCTTGGCATTCCGGCGGTGATCCTCTTCGGAATCCCCGAACACAAGGACGAGACGGGCAGTGAAGGCTGGTCGGACGAGGGGATCGTGCAGCATGCGATCAAGGCCATCAAGAACAAAATCCCGGAACTTACGGTGATCACCGATGTCTGTCTCTGCGAGTACACCAGCCACGGCCATTGCGGCGTGATCAAGAACGGCTCGGTCGACAACGATGCCACGCTCGAATTGCTCGCCAAAGAAGCGCTCTCCCATGCCAGGGCAGGCGCGGACATGGTCGCTCCGTCGGACATGATGGACGGCCGTGTGGGCGCTATTCGCGAGGTCCTTGACAGCGAGGGTTTTTACAATATCCCGGTCATGGCCTATGCCGCCAAGTACGCGTCGAGCTTCTATGGTCCCTTCCGCGAGGCAGCCGAATCAACTCCCCAGTTCGGCGACCGAAGGTCTTATCAAATGGACCCGCCGAACAGCCGCGAGGCCCTGCGGGAGGTGGCGCTGGACATCGAGGAAGGCGCCGACATCGTCATGGTAAAGCCGGCGCTGGCATATCTTGATATTATTTATCAGGTAAAGCAGCAGTTCAACCTTCCGGTGGCCGCCTATAATGTGAGCGGAGAATTCTCGATCATCAAAGCCGCGGCAAAAATGGGCTGGATCGACGGAGAACGCGCCATGATGGAGTCGCTCATCTCGATCAAGCGCGCGGGCGCGGACATTATCCTTACCTATTTTGCCAAGGAAGCGGCAGCGTTGCTGAATAAATAGTCTGACCTCGTGCTATTTATCAGAACACGCCACCCCATTCATTGAGCCGAAAGGCCGCGAATGGGGTTTTTATATTCTATAGTTAATACTTATTCCACATTTTAAAAATCCAGGGAGCCGATATGAAGCACATCGACAGCACGTTGCTGGATTCGCTTACGAAACAGGCAAAGGACGCCCCGCGTCACCGGGCGCATTACAACCTCCATCCGGAACTGAACGACCCTGTCCAGAGGTTATGTATTGCAATGGAGCCGGGGACCTATGTGAGACCTCACCGGCATTCGGATCCTGAAACATGGGAAGTGCTCATGATCCTGCGCGGGTCGCTGGCCCTCCTTGTTTTCGACGACCAGGGAAAGGTGCTTGAGCGCACCGTTCTTACCGCAGGTGGTCCGACAACCCTCGTGGAGTTCCCCCGGAACACCTGGCATGCGCCGGTTTCGCTTGAATCCGGCACGATTGTGTTTGAGATCAAGCAGGGGCCCTACCGGCCGATTGCAGAGGCAAACAGCGCTTCCTGGGCTCCGGCCGAAGGAACGCCTGAGGCTGTTCATTTTTTGGACTGGTATAGGATTGCCAGGGTAGGGGACGCGCCGCGTGGGTGAGCGGAAAATCGCTTTTTTATTATATGGCGATGCATATATGGCGATGCAGCTTGACATGCACAGCAAAAAAGGACATACTATCGTTGCTTTTAAGATTTATGAAAGTCTGACAAGGAGCGTTCGGTTATGGAAAGTAAAATCATTGATATGCTTTTGGATTTAAAGTCCGACATCGGCGAACTCAAGAAAGGCCAGACTGAGATAAAAGGCAGTGTCGATAAGCTTGATGGCCGCCTTTGCAATGTGGAAGACGACATCAAAGATATGAAAATAGAAATGTCTGAGATAAAGAGCGATATTTCACAAATAAAAACCACGGTCAATGCCCTATCCGATGCTCTGATCACTACCTCGAAAGAGGTAAAGCTGCTTAAAAGTCAACATTAATACTCGGATTGCAATCCCATCATACTCCGCATCATTGTAAATATCTCTGATGAATGTCAAACCTTACAATACAATAACAAAAATAACCTGTCCTGTTCTCTCCGGGATCATAACCCGGCGGCGCCTGTTCACCCGTCTCGATACGGATAAAAACAAGCGAATTATATGGGTGTCAGGACCGGGGGGATCCGGCAAAACTACACTTGTTGCCTCTTATCTTGCGGATCGCAAGATACCAAAGCTCTGGTACCAGGCGGATGCCGGAGACGCCGATTTGGCGACGTTCTTCTATTATTTGAGCCTTGCCGCCAAGAAGGCCGCGCCCAAGGCGAGGAAACCACTTCCCCTTTTGACTCCGGAATACTTGCTCGGAGTTGACGTGTTCGCACACCGGTACTTTGAGAATCTATTTGCGCGATTAAAATCGACTTCCGCCATCGTCATCGATAATTTTCAGGATGTACCCTCCGACTCTGGGCTCCACAAACTCATTCATGCCGGCCTTTCCCTTGTTCCTGAAGGCATACAGGTAATCCTGATCAGCAGAAATGAACCCCCGTCCGCTCTCATGCGTCTACAGGCCAACAATGTCATGGCTGTACTCAGATGGGACGAACTCAAACTCGATCCTGTTGAAATCGAGGAGTTTATACGGATCAAACAAGGGAAGAGGCCGGAACCCGAGGCGTTGCGCCATTTAAGCGACATTACCGACGGGTGGGCCGCTGGTCTTGTCCTCATGGTTGAAGGTGGCGCATTTGCAAAAGCCATGACTCCAGAACAGACAGCTCTTCCCAAAGAGAGAATATTTGAGTATTTCGCGGCAGAGGTTTTTGGGAGATTGGGAAAAGACACTCAGGAGTTGCTTCTCAAGACCGCATACCTTCCAAAATTAACTGCTGCCATGTCGCATAAGCTCACCAGTCTGGACAATGCCGAACAAATTCTGTCGGATATGAACCGCCACAATTTTTTCACTACAAAGCATGCTCTTCATGACACGACATATCAGTACCACCCACTTTTCCGAGAGTTTTTGCTCACCCGCTGTGGCAAGATTTTCTCCGCCGCGGAGATTTTAAACCGCAAGATTAGCACTGCAATTATACTCGAGGAAGCCGGACAGGGAGAAGCGGCTGTAGAACTCTTTCATCAGGCAGGCGACTGGCAAAATGCGGCCCGCTTGATTGCGAGTCTTGCGCCCAGCATCATCGCGCAGGGCCGCGCGCTTGTGGTACAAGGCTGGATAGCTGGATTTCCGCAGGAGGAGCTTGAACGGGCGCCTTGGCTGCTCTATTGGCGCGGAGTTGCCTGGATGGCTAGCAATCCGGTTAAAAGCAGGGAAGATTTTGAAAGGGCTTTTGAGTTTTTCAAAGGAAAGAATGATCGTGCAGGTATGTTTCTTTCCTGGGCGGGAGCGGTTGATGATGTGTTTCTCTGCGCTGATTTTACTCGGCTGGATCGTTACATCGCACTTCTTGAATCCATTCTCGAAGAAAATTCTCAATTTCCTTTGCCAGGGATCGAGAATCGAGTGTCGGTAGGTATGTTCAATGCTCTTGCATGGAGACAACCGCACCATCCCAACATCGGTTTCTGGGAAGCCAAAACGCTAGAAGTTCTGAAAACGGGCAATGACGGAAATCTTCGTATTAATGCCGGCGTATATCTAACCGTTTATCATCTCTGGAAAGGGAACTTGATAAAAGCCGGAAGCATGGTCAGTGTTCTCCGCGCCGCAGTGGAATCTGGAGAAACGGCGACATACCTGTTGCTGACCGTTAAGCAAATTGAGGCAATGTATGCCTTTTTTACGGCTGATCTGGACAACTGTTTGAAACTCGTGTTTGAATGCGTTGAACTGGCCGATAAAACTGGCATACATATTTGGGATGCTATCGTCTCGGAGAATGGAACCGCCGCAGCCCTCAGTATGGATAATATCCCGGTCGCGGAGGAGCTTCTTAAAAAGATATGTCCCGACCCCGCCAAGGCGCGGAAAATGGACCTGGCTTTTTATCATTTTTTGTCCGCTTGGAAGCACAATCTCGAGACCAATTCAAAAACCGCTCTGGAACGAAATAAGGAAGCTGTTGAATTAGCTCACACCGCAGGCTTCTTCCCCGCAATAGCGGTGGGGAATATCGCCATGTTTGACATGCTTCACGAGAGCGGCGACGACAAAGACGCCGGCCAATTCCTTTTCGCTGTATATGAAATGGCGCGTGGAATGAAAAGCGGTGTGCTTGAATACATGGGGCTCGTAGCGGAAGCGCATCAGGCTTTCAGGAAAGAGGATGATCAAAAAGGGCGGGTGCTTGTCGCAAAAGCCTTCGCCATAGGCCGTGAATTTGGAATAATGAACACCTATTGGTGGCGGTCAGCAGTCATGTCGCGACTTTGCGCAAAGGCACTGGAGGCGGGGATCGAGACGGAATATGTCCGGAATCTTATTCGAAGGCGAGGACTTGTGCCGAAGGAGGATTCCATAATCCCGGAAAACTGGCCATATCCGCTTCAAGTGCATACTTTGGGGAAATTTGAGATAGTGAAGGATGGCAAACCTGTTGTATTTTCCGGTAAGGCGCAACAGAAACCGTTTGCGCTGCTCAAGGCGCTTATTGCCTTGGGAGGAGAAGCGGTACCAGAGGAGCGGATCGCAGACGCCCTTTGGCCTGAGGCGGATGGATATTCAGCGCACCGGTCTTGCGAACTGGCCTTGTACCGCTTGCGAAAAATTCTTGGCAACGACAAAGCGGTTCTCCTTCATGACGGGAAAATTGCTCTCGACCAGAGGCATTGCTCGGTGGATGTATGGAATCTTGAACGCATGTTTGTGAAGGCCGAGCAAGGCTGGAAGGCGATTCAGGGTGAAAGGCAGGGGACAAGGAACGGGAAGCAGAGAGCCGGGTTGGATTCAGTTGTTCAACTGACGGAAAAGGTCCTTTCGCAGTATAAAGGACAATTTTTAATAGGCGATATCAAGGAACCCTGGACGTCGGCGCTTCGGGACCGTCTGAAAAGCAAGTTCATTCATTTCACGGGTGTGCTCGGCAGGCACTGGGAAGAAACGGGAGCGTTTGAACGCTCGGCTGTCTGTTTTCAAAAAGGGCTTGAACTCGACGATCTCTGCGAAGAATTCTATCAACGGCTCATGATATGTCAGCTGAAGCTCGGCCGCAATGCCGAAGCGGCAACGACTTATCAGCGCTGCAGTAATAGGTTGTCAACAGCCCTTGGCATCACTCCCTCGTTAATAACAGAAAATATTAATCAGTCTATACGCCGCGCATGATGTTCTCAGTTCCTTTACATGTTTATTCCGAGCCCCACGACTGTCATTTCCCCAGCGATTCTGAGCGGAAACTATTCTTTCAATATCGTGCATCGACAGGCATAGCGCACTGCTCAAGTCAAAAAGTCCATATTCTTGTGAGATTGATTTTCGCTGCCACATCACCGTCTCCTCAAACTACAATTTGAGCGAATCCGTGTGTTATCCGTGTGTTCTTGGCCTATATAATTTACCCTGATAAACAGATATCCGCACGCCCTGGATTCGCCTGACTGCTCGCTCTTGAATTCCATGCATGAGCGCGCATACCCATGTAGCGATGCTGCTGACAAAATTGGGAAGTTGCTTGGGTGAAGGGAACGCAGGGAAGTGCGAGAAGCGGTTAGGATTGTTGAGGATTAATTCGAGGACGAAGAGGCATGAGAAGCCGGGGAAAGACCTTACGGTTGCCTGTCCTGATATAAGGAAGAATGTTGGAAAAATAAACACCGTTTGATCTACCAATTACGAAATTGCGTTACTTTTTCTCAAATATCTTGATTGCCAGTTCATGGATGAACTTGATGTCCTCCGGTGTGCGGGTTTGCATATATGCGAGCAAGTCCGCAAGTTCTCTGGCTGGTTTATGTGCAGTCTTCTTTTTCGAAGGATATATAAGGTCTTCGACCGGCATATTGAGGGCGTCGGCGATATTTTTCAAGGTCTCAACCGTGGGGACTCCACCGACGCCTCTTTCGATCTTGCCGACGCTGTCTACGCTTAAATGCACAAGTTCCGCGAACTGACTTTGCGTAAGTTTAAGCGCTTTGCGGAGTTCTCGAATCTTTTTGGAGATATCATTGTGTGCCATTAGTTCACCTGTGGTCAGTATATTAGGCGAACCGAAAGCAAAACAACAGGGACTATAATACTGAAAGAAATATTGACAACAATACGTAATTGTGCTTGAATGCAATACGAATGTGAAGGAGGGCTTAAAGTATGGCGCATGGTAAATTTGAGTTTACTGGTACAGGTATTGGTTATCTGGGGATTGCACTGATCAGTTTCATTTTATCCGTCATAACGCTGGGTCTTTATGGACCATGGGCCTATTGCGCGAAGCAACGCTGGAAAACAGAACGCACTCTTATCGACGGAAAACAACTGACATTCAAGGGAACAGGCGTCGGAATTTTTGGCACATTTTTGTTAATTGTTTTTTTGTCAATAATTACGCTCGGCATTTACATTCCGTGGGGCATTTGCCAGCTTGAGCGGTGGCGAATACACAATACATATTTTGCAGATACGGGTGATATTGAACAGTAGGGCATCAAACTATTGCAGAATTGACTCGGTTTCTGCTCAATTGACTAATTGTTGGCGCAGCCCTGCATGGTCCGACAGTCCGAGAGGATCTTGCAAGTTTGCGTTTCGATAGGAGAAAAAATGGACAATGGAAAAACATTCGGATTCGGAATAGCAGGTTGTATTATTGGAGCGTTCCTTGCTTTTATGATGCGACCCTCCGCTTTTTTGGTTGGACAGCTTTCGTTTGATCAAGTGATATCTCGTGGTGCGAACCTGAAGGGCCTCGATGTCATGCTTGTACCATTAGCCCAGCAGTCGTTCAATGTAATGATAACAGGGTCAATCATTGGTGTGCTTGCCGGCGCTGGGATTGGATATTTTGCCGGTAAAAAGAAATCATAACCCAAAATGAGTAAAGCAGTCTGCATATTTACACAATAACTTTTTACAGTCGATCAAAAACTAAGATAAATATAGGAGGGTAAAATGGTTCAGTGTGAAAAATGTCATCTCGAATTTGAAACGGATATGGAAAAATGTAGTCACTGTGGTGAAGCAACAACTGCGCTAATAGTAGAGCCAAAAGTTAGCGGCGGTGCTTTTCAGAGCAGCAGTAGCCAAACGTCAAATGCGGATTCGTCAAGTGGTTTGCTGAGTTTTTCCGGTATTCTGATGGGTTTGGTCGGGCTTATAGTGGCATTTACTCTATTTTCAAATGCAAAGTCAGGTTTTAGTGGTCTTGATAATAAAATGATAGTCGGGGGCATTGTCGTTTTAGCTTATCAGGGTATTATTTCATATTTGTGCTTCAAAGTTGCGAATTTGACAGATCGTATTGCAACACTCAAACAGTGATTCTCGTTGAAGAGTGACTTTTTCGACAAGAATCGAAATGGCAAATTGATTTCACCCCGGTTTGTTTTGCGCACGGGTTGTTCAAAGGAGGTATCGCGGAATGAGAAAATGGTTTCTGTTCGGGATAGCTGTTGCAATGCTTTTTGGGTGTGATGCAAAGCTGCCGGAATTTGCAGGAGTGTATGTGCTGCAGGGTGGAAAATATATCGAGGTCGCACGCATTAAAGATATGAAGCCAATAGCATTCAATCATCAACGTCGTAACGATATGTTCGGAAGTACGGATTGCAATGTCAAAGTCGTATTCAGAAAAGATCAATTTGTTGCTATTGATCAAGATACGATAAACAAGAAAGGGTTTCTCGTAGTACAAAATAAAGAATGGTCAGAAATAAAGCTTTTTCGTGTGCCGAATAGCGACTACCTGCAAAATAATGAAAAAGGAAATGAAATTGTAACTTCAGTTGGGTATGGTTGCGGCATGATGGGAATGCCGATATCCGCTCAGGGGCTCCTCAATAAAATGGAACCAAAAGAGATCGAAATAAAACAGGCACCAAAAGGGGCAAATGCATTCATTTATGTGCCCGCAATGCCTGTTGAAAAAGGATACTACTTAATCGATTATAAACTCAATGGTCAAAACCAAACTGGTTGGAATCCAATTGTGGTTAAATAACGCGTGCACGTAGGACATTATTACTACGGTATACTTCCGAAAGTATGCAAAACTTTTTACGGAGGAAAAATGAAGCGTGCCTTATTCATCGCTGCGGCAATAATAGTTATGATCGTATTTTCAGGAGTTTTTCGCGTTGCTTTCTGTGCAGCTAAAGGTGGGAAAAAACCAGCACAAGCAGTATCCACTGCTTCACAAAAAAAGGGTCTCCCTGCTGGTTATGTAAAGGCTAATTGGAAAGAGGTCCGGCTTGCCATAAGCGGGACAGGCCAATATAGCGTACCTATTGGCGATCAACTATTTCTTGGACGTATAGGAAGATTTAGAATGGAATATTCTGTTCATGTAAAAGAGGCATATGTTAATCCACTGCAGCCCGATAACGCCATCCTCAGTATAGATATATTCACTCACTACACCCATAGCGTTGAAAAAAGTTTTAGCGGTCTTATTCATCAAACACGTCCATATTCAAACCCTTTCGACAAAATGGATTCATCAATATCGCTCCATATTCTCGGAAGCGAACCATCGATACAAATAAGTGGAAACGCTAATAACTTTATTGCGGACAAAGATGGAAAACTTTACCTTCTTTATAAAAATACACTCTATTACAAACTCAACGATGCTGCTGATGCGTGGGACAGGGTTGCTCAGGGCGTTGCAGCTCTCGCTATTGACCCTGCCAACAAAGATATATTTTATCGGACGAGTGGAAACGTTGTTCAAAAGAGTATGGACGGCGGGAAAGAATGGATTTCCGTTACAAATGGCTTGCCCGGTCACGAAATAATGGGTGTAGTAATTAATCCTCACAATAACCAAGAGGTTTATGCGTTGTCTCTCGGTGGGTTATATAAAACTGTTGACGCCGGCTTCAGCTGGAGCAAAACAAGTTTCAATGAATTGCCCCATCAATTCCTGATTCATCCACGTGACAAAAATCTATTTTATGTGAGGTCATCTAATCGACTGTTTATCAGCAAGGACGCGGGTCTCACCTGGGGCCGCATTGACGGGACGTTTGTAGCTTTCCGCTTTAAATCTATCCCTCTGTCCCTGCCTCATTCAAAATAATCCAACCCAAAGAGAAAGCACTTCGCATTATAATAGCCACGCTTTGAAGAAAAAGAAAGGTGCCCGGTGCGTGGA
>Ga0315281_10001748_pt1 | contig 32222 bp, 29 predicted proteins | sample YL17G07_0_MG_FD_204540 | JGI IMG/M metagenome (GOLD analysis project Ga0315281, IMG submission 204540) | Sediment microbial communities from Yellowstone Lake, YNP, Wyoming, USA - YL17G07_0 | ecosystem: Environmental > Aquatic > Freshwater > Lake > Sediment | place: USA: Wyoming | collected...
AAACCCCTCCCGGGTGAACCAATCTCCCAGCCTCAGATTCCGCCCACTCATGCCAATTGACTACCTTGAAAAGATTCTCACCGCCCGCGTCTACGACGTGGCGCAGGAAACGCCGCTCGATCCGGCGCCGCTGCTTTCCGCGCGCCTCGGCAACCGGATACTGCTCAAGCGCGAGGACATGCAGCCGGTGTTCTCCTTCAAATTGCGCGGTGCCTACAACAAGATGGCGCAGCTGTCCCCGGAGACGCTGAAGCGGGGCGTAATCGCCGCCTCCGCCGGCAATCACGCGCAGGGGGTCGCGCTCGCCGCGCAGCGGCTCCATTGCAAGGCGGTGATCGTGATGCCGGTGACCACCCCCCACCTCAAAGTGCAGGCGGTCGCGGAACGCGGCGCCGAGGTCGTGCTGTTTGGAGACTCGTACGATGAAGCGTACGCGCACGCGCTGAAACTGCAGCGCGCGCGTCACCTCACCTTCGTGCATCCGTTCGACGACCCGGATGTCATCGCCGGGCAGGGCACCATCGGCATGGAGATCCTGCGCCAGCACACGCGGCCAATCCACGCCATCTTCGTCGCGGTCGGCGGCGGCGGCCTGATTTCCGGCATCGCAGCCTATGTCAAGCGCCTGCGGCCCGAGATCAGGGTGATCGGCGTCGAGCCCGTCGATTCGGACGCGATGACTCGCTCGCTCAAGGCGGGACGGCGGGTGAAGCTCGCGCAGGCCGGGCTGTTTGCCGACGGCGTCGCGGTGAAGCAGGTCGGCCGCGAAACCTTCCGGCTCGCCCGGAAATATGTCGACGAGATGATCCTGGTCGACACCGACGAGATCTGCGCCGCGATCAAGGACGTGTTCGAGGACACGCGTTCGATCCTCGAGCCCGCTGGCGCGCTCGCCATCGCCGGCGCCAAGGCGTACGCGGAGCGCACCGGCATCCGCGATCAGACCCTGGTGGCGGTGGCGTGCGGCGCCAACATGAACTTCGACCGCCTGCGCTTCGTCGCCGAGCGCGCTGAACTCGGCGAGCACCGCGAAGCGCTGTTTGCGGTGACCATACCGGAAAAGCCGGGCAGCTTCCGCAATTTCTGCGCCCTGCTCGGCAAGCGAAATATAACCGAATTCAACTACCGCATCGCCGATCCGAAAGCCGCGCACGTGTTCGTCGGTGCGTCGGTGCAAAACCGCCTCGAGACCGACAAGCTGCTCGCGAGCCTCGCGCGGCACGGCCTCGGACCGGTCGATTTCTCCGATAACGAAACGGCAAAGCTTCATGTGCGCCACCTGGTCGGCGGGCACGCGCCGCTTGCGCGGCACGAAATCCTTTACCGCTTCGAGTTTCCCGAGCGCCCGGGCGCATTGATCAAGTTCCTCAACAGCATGCGCCACGGCTGGAACATCAGCCTGTTCCATTACCGCAACCACGGTGCGGATTACGGACGGGTGCTGGTCGGCATGCAGGTGCCGCCGGCGGAGATGCCTGCGTTTCGCCGTTTCCTGGCGAAACTCGGATACGCCTTCTGGGACGAGACCAGGAATCCCGCGTACCGGATGTTCCTTGCCTAAGCGGCGGGCCGATGTCGAACAAGACCTTCTACCTGCCGGATTCGCTGCACGCCTACCTGGTCGCCAATTCAGTGCGCGAACACCCGCTGCTTGCAGAACTTCGCGCAGTGACCGCCGCGGAGCCCCTGGCGCGCATGCAGATCGCCCCGGAACAGGGCCAGTTCATGGGACTGCTCGCCGAACTCACCGGCGCGAGGCGATGTCTGGAGATCGGCGTGTTCACCGGCTACAGTTCGCTCGCGCTGGCCCTCGCCCTGCCTGCGGATGGCAGCATCGTCGCCTGCGATGTGAGTGAATCCTGGACCGCGATCGCGAAATCCTTCTGGCAACGCGCGGGCGTCGACAGCAAGATCGACCTCCGGCTGGCGCCGGCGCTGCAGACTCTCGATGCATTGATCGCCGAAGGGCGCAGTGCCAGCTTCGATTTCGCGTTCATCGACGCGGACAAGGGAAATTACGCGGAATATTTCGAGCGCTGCCTGCTGCTCGCGCGGCCAGGTGGCCTGATCGCGATCGACAATACGCTGTGGTCGGGCCGGGTTGCCGACCCCGCGAACCACGAAGCGGATACGCAACACCTCCGCAGGTTCAACACCAGGCTCAAGGACGATGCGCGCGTCAACCTGTCGCTGGTTCCGATCGGCGACGGCCTGACGCTGGCCCGCAAGCGCTGAGGTTCAGTCCTCCCTGTCCGGTTCGCCAAAATAGCCGGGCGCGGCGTCCCGCGCATAGCATACCGGCGAGCTGAATCGCCCGTCGGCAGGCGTCCCGGCGGCGGCATGCGCCCGCCGCCTCGCGCTGACGAGTTCGCCGGCAATCCGGTTTGCCTGCATCGCGTCGATGCGCTCGAGACCGGCGGCACGCGCAACGTGGATACCATTTTCGGTCACCATGAAGTCGAGCGCGATATCGTGCGGCTGCGGAAAAATGGTGTCGATGCGCGCGCTCTCGTCTGCGGTACCGATCGCCAGCGGGCGCGGCGACAGCGCCGCGAGCGTGCGGTCGAAAAAACCTGCGCCATACCCAAGGCGGAAACCCAGCGCATCAAACCCGACCGCGGGAATCAGGCACGCGTCGGGGATGATTTCGGGCGAGGACGCCGGGTACGGAATGCCCATCCCGCCGTCAAGCAACTCGATACCCGGATGCCATTCGCGAAACACCAGCGGCAGGGTTCTGCCCGTAATCACCGGCAGGCCGATGGTCGCGCCGCGCGCGCGCAGTGCGCGTGCGACAAAGCGCGGGTCGAATTCGCCACGGACAGGCCAGTAGATCGCAAGTCTCGCCGTTTCGAGCAGGGAAAAGCCCGCCAGCAGCGCGCCGCTGATGCGCCGGCCCCGATCTGCGCGCGCCGCAGCGCCCGTCGCCTCACGCGCTGCAAGCAGGTCGCGGCGGCGCTGGCGCCGCCACAACACGAGTTCGGACGGATTCACGGTGTGATATAAAAGGCCTGCAGCAATACGAATCTTCGCGCCTGCGAACAAATTCCAATATAACACCAATGTTGAAGCATTCAGGGTTCGTCTCCGCGTTTCTGGCAGCGCTGCTGCTCGTCAGTCCGGCCGGCGCGGCGATCGGCGGTAAGCCCGCCGCGGACGATCTTTTTCTTGCGGCACGCGACGCTGCAAAAGCCGGCGACAAGGCCCAACTTGCGAAGCTTCTTCCCAGGCTTTCCGGCTACCCGCTGGCGCCCTACGTCGAGGCCTGGAACCTGCGGCTGCGGTTTGCCGAGGTTTCCCCGGACGTCGTTTCAGCCTGGCTCGAGGGCGAACGCGGAAATTACCTCGCCGATCAGGTGCGCGCGGAATGGATCCGGTGGCTCGCGCAGAATCAGCAATGGGAGCGGTTCGATTCGGAATATCCGAAACTGATCAACGAAGACGCGGAAGCCACCTGCCTCGCGTTCAGCGGTCGCATGCGGATCAACGTTGCGGCGGCGATCGAAGAGGCGCGTCCTTTCGTTCTCGCGGCAAAGGACCTCCCCGAGGGCTGCATGCCGGTGCTCCAGGTGCTGCGCGAACAGGGCGCGATTTCGGCGGAGCAGGTCTGGTTGCGCATTCGCCTTGCCTTCGAGACGGGCAATCTGCGACGCGCCAAACGCCTTGCCGAGTTTCTTCCTCCTCACGAGACACCGGAATCGAAAGCGATCGACCGTATTGCCGCCAAGCCGCACGCATGGCTCGACAAGCCACCCCCGAGCCTTGCCGGCAGGCCCGCGCGCGAACTCACGTTGTTTGCGCTTTACCGCCTCGCGCGCGCCGATCCGCAGCAGGCTGCATCCTTCTGGGAGCGCAAGCTCCGCGAACGATTCCCTGCGCCGGACCAGGCGTACGGATGGGCTTTGCTCGGTTATCAGGCGGCGCGGCGGCATGATCCGGACGCCCTCAAATGGTACCTGGAGGCCGGCTCTTACCAGCTTTCAGACGAGCAGGCCGCGTGGAAAGCGCGCGCCACGTTGCGTGCGAGGAACTGGCATGTTTTGCTGGACACCATCGCCCGCATGTCCGCCCCGCTTGCCGCGGAGCCGGCGTGGATCTACTGGCGGGGACGGGCGCTCAAGACGCTTGGCAGCGTCGCGGAGGCAAACACGCTGTTCGCGCGCATCGCCGGCGAGTTCCACTTCTACGGCCAGCTTGCCGCAGAGGAGCTCGGCGCGCCGCAGGCAGTTCCGCCCAAGGCGCCCGCCGCGACCCCCGGGGAAATCGCGGGCGTCGCGGAACTGACCGCGGTGCGGCGCGCCTTCCTGCTGCTCCGGCTCGGCATGCGTTTCGAAGGGATCCGCGAGTGGCAATGGGCGATGCGCGGCATGGATGACACGCAGCTGCTTGCCGCAGCAGCGCTCGCGAATCGCGAACAACTGTATGACCGCGCAATCAACGCGGCCGACAAGACCCGTGCGCGACACGACTTCACGCTGCGCTACCTGATGCCGCTCGACGGCGTCCTTGCCGAACAGGCGCGCGCGCTCGGCCTCGATCTCGCCTGGATTTATGGGCTGATCCGCCAGGAAAGCCGCTTCATTTTCGATGCCAGATCCGCGGTTGGCGCGCGCGGCCTCATGCAACTCATGCCGGCGACCGCGAAATGGGTCGCGAAGCGGATCGGCATGCGTGACCACCACCTGCGCGATATCACGCAGTCCAATATCAATATCGTCCTCGGCACCAACTATCTCAAGCATGTGCTCGACGATCTCGGGAACCCGGTCCTCGCGTCCGCGGCCTACAACGCCGGCCCCGGCCGCGCGCGGCGCTGGCGCGATCCACAGCCCCTGGAAAGCGCAATCTACGCCGAAACCATCCCGTTCAACGAGACGCGCGACTACGTCAAAAAGGTGATGAGCAACGCCGCGTGGTATGCCAGCCTCATGAAAGGTGAGCCGCAATCGCTGAAATCGCGGCTGGGCAGCGTGGGTCCCAAGGTGGCCGGGGAGAAGTTCAACGAGGAACTCCCGTAGATTCCGCCCGGGATCGGGGCGAAAGCCTGCCCGCAACGCGACATTCGCGCTCTGAGCGCCCGTTTTAGGGCGTAAAATAGCGCCGTCATATTTGTCTTCTCCGCTTGCGCCATGGATCCACGAAACATCCTTCTCATCGGCGGTTCCGGCTTCATCGGCAGCCACGTCGCGGAAAAGCTCACAGAACGGGGGCTTTCGCTCCGGGTGCCGACGCGCCGGCGCGAGCGCGCGAAGCACCTGTTGCTGTTGCCGTCAATCGAGCTGGTCGAGGCAAACGTTCACGACCAGCGGGAGCTGGCGGCGCTTTGCGAAGGCATGGACACGGTGATCAACCTCGTCGGCATCCTGCAAAGCCGCAGCGGGGAACCCTACGGCGCCGATTTCCGGGTTGCGCACGTCGACCTGCCGACAAAGATTCTTGCCGCGTGCCGCGCTGCGGGAATCGGACGCCTCGTCCACCTGAGCGCGCTCCACGCCGCAGCCGATGCGCCGAGCGAATATCTGCGCTCGAAGGCGGCCGGCGAGGAAGCCGTGCTGGGCACAGGCGGGGAGATTGCGGTGACCGTATTCCGCCCGTCGGTGGTATTCGGGCCGGAAGACAAATTTCTCAATCTTTTTGCGCGCCTGCAGCGCACCCTGCCCGTCGTGTTTCTTGCGTGTCCTGAAGCGCGTTTCCAGCCAGTGTTCGCCGGCGACGTGGCGCGGGCGATTGTCGAGTCCCTGTCGCAACGCGCCAGCTTCGGTAACCGGTACGACCTGGTCGGGCCGCGGGCCTACACGCTGCGCGAACTGGTTGGCTTTGCCGGCGCCGCGGCCGGGCACCGGCGGCCCATCGTCGGGCTTTCGGCGGGCCTGGGCAAGCTGCAGGCGATGGCGATGGAATTTCTCCCCGGCAAGCTGCTGTCGCGCGACAATGTCCGTTCAATGCAGATCGACTCGACCAGCAGCGCGCCGTTTCCGTTCGGCATCATCCGGGGTGCACTCGAGGCGATCGCACCCGAGTACCTGTCCGGGATCTCGCCGCGCAGGCAATACATGGCGCTGCGGGGCCGCGCCGGTCGCTGACCACTGATGGCTTCCTCTGCCCCCATCAACCGTCCGACGCTGGTCATCGGCAACAAGAACTACTCGTCCTGGTCGTTGCGGCCCTGGCTTGCGATGAAGCAGGCGGGAATTGACTTCGAGGAAATCCGCGTACCGCTGTATGACGACGGCTCGAAACAACGGCTGCTCCAATATTCGCCGTCAGGCAAGGTCCCGGTACTGATCGACGGCGATTACACGGTATGGGACTCGCTGTCGATCTGTGAATACCTCGCCGAAATGCATCCTTCCCTTGGTTTATGGCCGCAACACGCCAAGACGCGCGCCCTGGCGCGCTCGGTGAGCGCCGAAATGCATTCCGGCTTCACCAGTCTGCGCCACTACATGTCGATGAACATCCGCAAGGACTATGCCGGCAAGGGCATGGGCGCCGGCGTCGCCGACGACATCGCCCGCGTATCGGCAATCTGGGAAGATTGCCGGGCGCGTTTCGGCGCGGAAGGCGCCTTCCTGTTCGGGCGATTTTCAATTGCCGACGCGATGTATGCGCCGGTGGTGACGCGCTTCGCCACCTACGGCGTGGCGCTACCCGCAACCCTGCGGCCCTACCTCGAAACCATGCTCGAATTGCCTGCGATGCAAGCCTGGATCGCGGCGGCGAAAGCCGAGGCGGAGTCGATCCCCGACGCCGACATTTACGGTTGAAAACGAACCACTGATGAAAATCTATTGTGTCGGCGGCGCGGTGCGCGACGAACTTCTTGGGCTTCCGGTGAAGGACCGCGATTATGTGGTCGTCGGCGCGACGGTCGCGGAAATGCTGCGTCTTGGATACAAGCAGGTGGGGCGCGACTTTCCCGTATTTCTCCACCCGCAGACCAAGGCCGACTACGCCCTCGCGCGCACCGAACGCAAGACACGGCCTGGCTACCAGGGATTCGAAGTATTCGCCTCGCCCGAGGTGACGCTGGAGCAGGATCTGGCGCGGCGCGACCTCACGATCAACGCGATGGCGCGCGACGAGGCAGGACGCCTGGTCGACCCCTGGGGCGGCAAGGCGGACCTGAAGGCCGGCATCCTGCGGCACGTCAGCCCGGCATTCGTCGAAGACCCGGTGCGCGTGCTGCGGGTGGCACGCTTTGCCGCCCGTTTCGGTTTCAAGGTGGCAGACGATACCCTGAGGCTGATGCGCGAAATGGTGGCGCGAGGCGAGGCAGACGCGCTGGTCCCGGAACGGGTGTGGCAGGAATTCGCCCGCGGACTCATGGAAAAACGGCCATCGCGCATGTTTGAAGTGCTGGAACAGGCGAACGCCCTGCCTCGCATCGCCCGCGAACTTGCGATGATGCTCGCAGACCGTACGCGCCGCGAACCTGCGCTGGGGGCGCTGGATTACGCCGCATCGCGCGACTGCGGTCTCGCCATCCGTTTTGCCGCGCTTACCCATCGCATCAACGACGATGCCCCATATGAATCGCGGCTCGCCACGCTGTGCGATCGGCAGCGCGTACCCAACGATTGCCGCGAAATGGCACGGCTCGCGCTGTCTCACTGCAAGCTGATCAACCGGCCGGGGCCGCTTCCTGCCGAGGCGATCGCGCAACTTCTCGAGCGCTGTGACGCCTACCGCAAACCGGAACGATTCGTCGATCTTCTGAAGTGCTGCGCCTGCATTTTCCACGCGGTACGGGAACGCAGGAACTCGCCCTTTCCGCAGGCTGTGCGCCTGCAGGCGGCGCTTGCCGCCGCGCGCGACGTCGATGCCGGCGCCATCGCGGAAACCGCGCCCGATCCCTCCACCATCGGCGCGCGCATTCACCTCGCCCGAGTCGCGGCGATCGCGGCTGCCGGCTGAGTTTCTTTTTTCAATCGGCCCGCATGCCTCGCCATGGCGTGCGGCGCGATCCTGCCGCTGAAAGCGGTCAGGGCAATGTAGACTGCGGGCGGCACAACTCCCGCGAACCGCACCGATGATCGACCTTTACACCTCGAAAACGCCGAATGGACGCAAGATCTCGATCATGCTCGAGGAATGCGGGCTTCAGTACACGGCGCACCCGGTCGACCTCGGCAAGCGCGAGCAGTTCACGCCGCATTTCGTTGCCATCAATCCGGGCAGCAAGATCCCGGCGATCATCGACGACGAGGGTCCGGATGGAAATCCGATAACGCTGTTCGAGTCCGGCGCAATCCTGGTCTATCTTGCCGGCAAGACCGGGCTCTTGCTGCCGGCATCGGTGCGCGGCAAATATATGGCGCTGCAGTGGCTGATGTTCCAGATGGGCAACATCGGACCGATCTTCGGGCAGGTACATCATTTTCTGCGCGCGGCCACCGAACCGGTGCCTTATGCGATCGCGCGCTACCGCAAGGAAACCGAACGCCTCTACGGCGTGCTCGACGGACACCTCGCGCAGCATGCGTATCTTGCCGAAGAATATTCGATTGCGGACATCGCGACCTATCCGTGGGTCGCGCGCTTCGAGTGGCACCGGACCAATCTCGCCGACTACCCGCAGGTGAAGCGCTGGTTCGACGATATCGGATCACGGCCCGCGGTCGTACGAGGCATGGCGGTTCCGGCGTGACCGGGCGCCCGCGATGAAAACTGCCGACACCATGCGCCGGCTCGAAGTTATTGCCATCGAGCCGCGCGGGAAAACCAGGTATCCGCCGCTCCTTTTCGTGCATGGGGCATTTGCCGCTGCCTGGTGCTGGGCGGAGCATTTCCTCCCCTATTTTGCGGAAAGGGGATTCGCCGCGCACGCCGTTTCGCTGCGCGGCCACGGCCTCAGCCAGGGCCGCGACCACCTCGACTGGCACAGTATCGGAAGTTACGTCGAGGATGTCACCGAGGTGATTGGCAGTCTGGAGGGGGCGCCGGTGCTCATCGGCCACTCGATGGGCGGCATGGTGGTGCAAAAATACCTTGAGACCGCGGAAGTTCCGGCGGCCGTGCTGATGGCGTCGGTGCCGCCGCAGGGCCTGTTCTCGTCTTCATTACAACTCGCGATCAGCAGCCCCGACCTGTTTCGCGATCTCAACAGCATTTTGCAGGGCGGGAACGCCTCCACCGAGGGCCTGCGCCAGATGCTGTTCGCGCAACCGGTGGATGGCGACACGCTGATCCACTATCACCGGCTGATGCAACCGGAGTCGCAGCGCGCGATCTGGGACATGGCGCTGTTCGATCTGCCGCAGCGCTGGCGAATGAAGCTCCCGCCGCTCCTGGTGCTCGGAGCCGAACTCGACGCGCTGATCCCGGCCTCGTTCGTCACATCAACGGCGGATTATTACGGCATGCAGCCGGAGATTTTTCCCGGGATGGGCCACGGCATGATGCTGGAGGCGGGCTGGGAAACGGTCGCCGCGCGTGTCGTGGAATGGCTCGCTGCGACTATTTCCGCCAGGCCGTCCAGCCGCTGACTGCCGGGCGCCTAGCGCGCGTGGCGCTGCAGGAATTCAATAATCTCGGGAACGCGCAGTTGCGGTTCCCGCGCGTCGGGCTGGCTGCCGACGACGCGGTTCATCCAATCCATGTTCTTCTGCATGCGTGCGACGACATGTGGCCATTCCGCCGCAGTATGGCGCCGCGGGTCGGGGAGTGCATGGCATTGCGAACACGCAAGCCTGAAGGATTTTCCCGCGCCGCTGCCCAGATCCGGATAGCGCGCCGGGTCGATGCCGCGCTGCGCATTGCGCCGGAGATAGCCAACCAGCGTGCGGGTCTCGCCGGCGCCGGGGGCGATCACGCCGGCCATCAGGTCCCGCATCAAAGTTCCCATATTGCCCTTGCCCTGCATGCGCGCGGCCATGCGTTCGACGATGCCCGGCCATTTCTCCTTTGCGTGCATCGCCGGGTTCGGCAGGTTGTGGCATTGCATGCAATAGCGCACGGCGAGTTGCGCCCCAGGAGACTTCGGTTGCGGCAGCCCGGCCGGCGCGACGGAAAACGGCAGGATGCGTTCGAGCATGGCGCCATGGGCGCATTGCGACCAGCGTCGCCTGGCATCGCCTGCAGGATCGGCGGCGGCGCACGCCGCTGCGTGGAAAAACAAGGCGAGTGCGGCGATCGCCGCACCTGGCGTCACTTCGACGGTTCTTTCATGCGGTGCACCCTCACCACTTCCGGGATGCGGCGCAGGGCACGCATCAGCCGCGCGAGGTGCAGACGATTCGTTACCTCGACCGTGAAATGCATCGAGGTATACACACCGTGACCTTCTTCGATACTCACGTTGTCGATGTTCGAACCGGCTTCCGCTATCTCCGCCGCGACCTTGGCGAGAACCCCGCGCTGGTTGGCCACTTCGACGCGAATCGCCACATCGAACATGCGGCCCGGTTCGACGTCCCATTCCACGTCGATCCATTTGTCGGGGTCGACATGCGATCTCGCGATGGTGCGGCAATCATGCGCATGGATCACCAGGCCCTGCCCTTTCTTGATCGAGCCGACGATCAGATCGCCCGGAATCGGCCTGCAGCATTTTGCGAACTGTACGGCCATCCCTTCGGAACCGCGAATCACCACCGCGCCCGGCGCCTTGGTGTCGGCCGACGATGGTTCCACCTGCGGCACCAGCCGTCGCGCCACCACCGCCGCGTGCCGCTTGCCGAGGCCGAGGTCCGCGAGCAATTCCTGCCTCGATTTTGCGCCGAGATCCCGGAGCACGCGCTCCCAGCGGACGGCATCGACATCACCCAGGTTCACGTTGGCCGGACGCAGCGCCTGCTGCAGCAGCCGCTCGCCCAACTGCGCCGATTCGTCGAACTGCATGGTCTTCAGGAAGTGGCGGATGTGGGCGCGCGCCTTGCCGGTACGCACGTAGGAAAGCCATGCCGGATTGGGTTTCGCGTGCGCGGCCGTGATGATCTCGACGCGATCGCCGTTCTTGAGTTCGGTACGCAATGGCATCAGCTCGTAGTTGATGCGCACCGCGACGCAACGGTCGCCGATGTCGGTGTGCACCGCGTAGGCGAAATCGACCACCGTCGCACCTCTCGGCAACGCCATGATCCTGCCTTTCGGGGTAAACACGTAGACCTCGTCGGGAAACAGGTCGACCTTGATGTGCTCGAGAAATTCCGCCGAATCGCCGCTGGACTTCTGGATGTCGAGCAGCGATTGCAGCCACTGGTGGGTGCGCTGCTGCAGTTCATTGAGCACGCCCTCGTCCTTGTACAGCCAATGCGAGGCGACGCCGGTCTCGGCAATGCGATGCATGTCGTTGGCGCGGATCTGCACTTCGACCGGCGTCCCGAACGGGCCGATCAGTGTGGTGTGCAGCGACTGATAGCCGTTGACCTTGGGAATCGCGATGTAGTCCTTGAATTTTCCCGGCACCGGCTTGTACAGGCTGTGCAATGCGCCGAGCGCCAGGTAGCACGCAGGGGAGTCCTCGACGACCACGCGGAAACCATAAATGTCGAGCACCTGCGAGAACGTCAGCCGTTTTTCGATCATCTTGTCGTAGATGCTGAAAAGGTGCTTTTCGCGGCCTGTCACCTGCGCCTTGATGCTCGCCTGTTCGAGGCGCTGCTTGATCGACTCGAGAATCTTGCCGACCACCTGGCGCCGGTTGCCGCGCGCCGCCTTGGTCGCCTTCGCCAGCACCGCATAACGCAGGGGATGGATGTAGCGAAACGACAGTTCCAGAAGTTCCTGGTAAAGGCTGTTGAGCCCGAGGCGGTTGGCGATCGGCGCGTAGATCTCGCGCGTCTCCCGGGCCACGCGCCGGCGCTTGTCTGCAGGCACCGCGTCAAGAGTGCGCATGTTGTGCAGCCGGTCCGCGAGCTTGATCAGGATCACGCGCACGTCGCGCGCCATCGCCAGCAGCATCTTGCGGAAGTTCTCCGCCTGCGCGTCCTGTTGCGACTGGAACTCGATCTTGTCGAGTTTGGAGACGCCGTCGACCAGTTCCGCCACCGGCTTGCCGAATTTTTCGCTGATTTCGGCCTTGGTGACCGCGGTGTCCTCCATCACATCGTGCAGCAACGCGGCCTGCAAGGCTTGTGAATCGAGGTGCCAGTCGGCGAGGATCCCGGCAACCGCAAGCGGATGCGAAATATACGGGTCGCCACTTTGGCGAAACTGGCCGTGGTGCGCCGAATCCGAGAAACGGTAAGCTTCCTCGATGCGCGTCAGTTCCGGTGTCTTGAGGTAGCCGGAAACTGCACTCGTAAGCTCGGCGAGTTCCGGCATGGCATGCGCCGCGCTGTCCGCTCAGTCGCGGGGCGCGCCGTCCGCAGGCGCGGGAGGACCCGGTCGCGGCCCGCCCGGCGCCACCCCCTGCATCGGCACCCGGGGTCCGTCCAGTCTCGCAGGCACGCCGGTCCAGGAAATGAGGTTCCCGGGACCGTCCGATTCGCCATGGACGATTGGCAATTGACCCGCGGTCAAACCCATGACCAGATCATTTCGAATGCGGACAGCTCAGGTCTGCGGGCGGGTGAGGATTTCGACGCCATATTTTCCCAGCGCCAGTTCGCGCAGCGCGATCACGGTCGACTTGTCGTTGTCGGCGTCAACCATCGGTGTCGCCCCCTGCGCAAGTTGCCTGGCGCGATAGGTGGCCGCCAGCGTCAGCTGGAACCGGTTGGGCACATTTTTCAGGCAATCGTCAACGGTAATGCGAGCCATGGTTTTCCCTTCAAGGAAACAGCGCTTCAGTCAATTATGTCTGGATGGCGTTGCCGCTGCCGGGCAAGCCGCATTCGCGACGCACGAACGATTGCGGCCAAATCCGCGAGCGCCGTATCGAAATCTTTGTTTATTATAACATATTCGAATTCGTCCACGTGGCGCATTTCCTCCTGGGCGGAGGCGAGGCGGAGTTCGATCGCCTGATCGCTGTCCTGGCCGCGCTTTCTCAGCCTGCGTTCCAGTTCCTGCATCGACGGCGGCATCACGAAAATGCCGACAGCGTCGGGAATCTGCCGCCTCACCTGCCTTGCCCCCTGCCAGTCGATCTCGAGCAGGAGATCGCGCCCGGCGCCGGTCTGCTGGCGGATCCACGGCGCGGAGGTCCCATAGTGATTGCCGTGAACCTCGGCGTGTTCGAGAAAATCACCGCGCGCTATCATCGCCAGAAATTCGCTCTCCGACACGAAGTGATAATCCCGATGGTCCACCTCGCCGGCCCGCGGCGCACGTGTCGTGTACGAAACCGACAGCGCAATGTCGTGATTGCCCTCGAGCAACGCGTTGACCAGCGTGGTCTTCCCGGCGCCCGATGGCGCCGCAACGATGTAGAGGTTGCCGCTCATTCGATGTTCTGCACCTGTTCGCGCATCTGCTCGATCAGCAGCTTGAGTTCGACCGCCGCGGCCGAGGTCTCCGGCGACACCGACTTCGAGCCAAGGGTGTTCGCCTCGCGGTTGAGTTCCTGCATCAGGAAATCCAGGCGCTTGCCGGCCGCACCGCCCTTGGCCAGTACACGGGTCACTTCGTCGAGGTGCGCGACCAGCCTCGAAAGCTCCTCCGCGACATCGATTTTCGCGCCAAACAGCGCCACTTCCTGTGCGATCCGTTCGCCGAACTGCTCCGCCCCCGCGCCGATCGCCTCCAACAGGCGCGCCCGCAATTTTTCCTGATGGGCAAGCACCAGTTCCGGTACGCGCGGCGTGACGATCGCCACCAGCCCGCGCATCCCCGCGACGCGTTCTTCCAGCATGCCGCCGAGCTTGGCGCCTTCACGGCCGCGCGTCGCCGTGAATTCCTCCAGTGCCAGCTTGATCAGGCCCACGCAGGCTGCGCGCATTTCTTCGACCGGCAGCGCGTCATCACCGAGCATGCCCGGCCAGCGCAGGATTTCGGCAACGCTCAACGGCGAACCATCGACCGCGGTGCCGCGGACCCTGCGCTCGAGTTCGACAAGTTGCGACAACAACTCCGTATCGAGCGCCGGTTGCCGCCGGCTGTCCGCGGCGGGGCTCCACGACACCCTGCAATCGACCTTGCCGCGGGCGACGCGAGCGACGATCGCCTCGCGCAGTGCGGGCTCGATCTGGCGCAGATCCTCGGCGATTCGAAACTGGATGTCGAGGAAACGCGAATTAACGCTTCGCAATTCAACGTGGATCGCGCCGCGCGCGAATTCGCTGGAAACAGCTGCGTAACCGGTCATGCTCTGAATCATGGGAAACCTATCCGCGCAATGCCTGAAAATCCATTTGGAACAAACGAATATGCGATAATACCGAAGCCGATTCTGGAATCAAAGTCACCCTTTCCGATGTCGCAACAGGCAAATTCCCCGCTGCCCGCGGATTTCATCCTCGAGACCTACCGCATCTGCAAGCAGTTGAGCAGCGGCGGCTTCAGCCTCGTTTATCTCGGCTTTGACGAATACGGCGACGAAGTCGCGATCAAGGAGTACCTCCCGGCAACCCTCGCCATGCGCAAGGAAGGGCAGATCAAGCCCAACATCGGCGAGGAAAATCTCACCACCTTCCGCTACGGCATGAAGTGCTTTTTCGAAGAAGGCCGGGCGCTTGCCAGATTGTCTCATCCAAACGTAGTGCGCGTGCTGAACTTTTTCCGCGCCAACGAAACGGTCTACATGGTGATGACCTACGAGGACGGGAAGACGCTGCAGGAGCACATTATCGGCCACAGCCCCCTCAAGGAGGATTTCATCCGCCATATCTTCGTGCAACTGCTTAACGGCCTGCGTGAAGTCCATACCCACCGGCTGCTGCATCTCGATATCAAACCCTCGAACATCTACATCCGCAAGGACAATTCGCCGGTACTGCTCGATTTCGGCGCCGCGCGCCAGACGCTCACCGAGGGTACGACGCGGATGAAGCCGATGTACACACCGGGATTCGCGTCTCCCGAACAATACCGGAACCGCGAACGCCTCGGCCCGTGGAGCGACATCTACAGCGTTGGCGCGTCGCTGTATTCCTGCATTACCGGGCTCGCGCCGCAGCCCGCCGACGCGCGCCTCTCCCGGGACCATCTCGCACTCGCGACCGTGGTCGGACAGGGAAAATACAGTGCGCAATTTCTCGAGACGATCGATTGGTGCATGCGCCTCGACTATCTGGCGCGGCCGCAGAGCGGATTCCAGTTACAGAAGGCCTTGATGGAAAACCTCCAGTCACCATCCCAAACCAATTCTGCGCTTTTGAAGGTTGTTTCTGCATTCGGGAAACTGCTCGGAAAATGAGATTCGCCATCTACCAGGAAAGCCGCATCGGGAAGCGGAAATACAATCAGGACCGCATTGCCCACTGCTACAGCCGCGACGCGCTGTTGCTGGTGCTTGCCGACGGCATGGGTGGGCACCTGCGCGGCGAGGTGGCGGCGCAGATCGCCGTCCAGTACCTGTCCGAGTCGTTCCAGAAACAGGCGCATCCCAAGTTGCCCGACCCCACGCTGTTCCTGATCGACTGCTTCGAAAAGGCGCACGCCGCGATCCTCGACTACGCGTCGCAGGAGGAGATGCTGGAATCTCCCCGCACCACCTGCGTCGCCTGCATCATCCAGGACGGCCTCGCGCATTGGGCGCACACCGGTGACTCCCGCCTGTATCACCTGCGCTCCGGGAAGATCATGGGCCAGACCAAGGATCATTCGCATGTGCAGAAACTCGTCAACCAGGGCCGCATTCGCGAAGAGGCGATCGCCTCGCATCCGGAACGCAACACCATCTACAGCTGCCTTGGCGGCACGCGGCCGCCGATCGTTGCCCTGTCGCCGAAGACCCCGCTCGCTCCCGGCGATACGCTGATGCTGTGCAGCGATGGCGTCTGGGGTTCGCTGTCCGGGACACTCATCGCCACCACGCTGCTCAAGGCGAATGTGATGGAGGCGCTGCCCGAACTCCTCAATCTTGCGGAACACCGGGGCGGCGACCACTGCGACAACCTGTCGGCAGTGGCGGTAAACTGGCGCGAAGCGAGAAAGCAGGAGCCCGAGCAGATGGTCGTCACCGAAACCATGCCGCTCAACAGTTTCACCAGCCAGCTGAAGGAATTCGGCACCGGCGCGAAAGGCGGAAAGGACGCCTATCTTTCCGACGCGGAAATCGAAAAAGCGATCAAGGAAATCCGCGACTCGATCCGCAAGGTATCCAAGCCATGAGCGTGGTGCGGCCTTCCGGGCGCCGCCCGGAACAGTTGCGCGCTGTGCGCCTGACCCGCCACTACACCCGGCACGCCGAGGGCTCAGTGCTGGTCGAATTCGGCGATACCAGAGTGGTCTGCACGGCGAGCGTCGAGGAGCGGGTCCCGGGTTTTCTCAAGGGCGCCGGGCAGGGCTGGGTTACCGCCGAATACGGCATGCTGCCGCGATCGACCAACACGCGCAACGACCGCGAGGCGGCACGCGGCAAGCAGTCGGGACGCACCCAGGAAATCCAGCGCCTGATCGGCCGCAGCCTGCGGGCAGTCTGCGATCTCAAACAGCTCGGCGAGCGGACCATCCAGATAGACTGCGACGTGATCCAGGCCGACGGCGGCACGCGAACCGCAAGCATCACCGGCGCCTATGTTGCGCTCGCCGATGCCATCGCGTGGCTCAAGGAAAAAAAACTCCTCGCGGGAACGCCGCTCGTCGAAGCCGTGGCTGCGGTTTCCGTCGGCATCTATCAGGGGTCCGCCGTGCTCGATCTCGATTACGCGGAGGATTCCGGCTGCGACACCGATATGAATGTGGTGATGACCGGCGCGGGCGGCTTCGTCGAATTGCAGGGAACCGCCGAGGGCGTGCCGTTTTCGCGCCTGGAAATGGATGAGTTGGTGGAGCTCGCCAGGCTGGGAATTTTCGAGTTGTTCGGGCTGCAGCGGGCCGCGCTCGCGGCCGGCGGATGAAAACGCTGGTCATCGCATCGGGCAACCCGGGCAAGCTTCGGGAAATCGGTGCGATCCTGGCGCCGCTTGCGATCGACGTGGTCCCGCAGTCCGCGTTCGGCGTGAAGGAAATCGAAGAGCCCCACCTCACATTTGTCGAGAACGCGATCGCCAAGGCCAGGCATGCGAGCAGGCACACCGGGCTGCCGGCGCTGGCGGACGATTCGGGCGTGTGCGTGGACGCGCTCGGCGGCGCCCCCGGCGTCCATTCCGCGCGCTACGCCGGCTATCCCAGGTCGGATCAGCGCAACAACCTGAAACTGATCGCGGCGCTGCAGGGCAAGGCCAGCACGCGGGCGCACTATTACTGCGTGATGGTGATGGTCCGGCAGGCCGGCGATCCGCGGCCGCTGATCGCCGACGGCATCTGGCACGGGGAGATCACGGATTCCCCGCGCGGCGCGCAAGGCTTCGGGTATGACCCGCATTTCCTTCTGCCGGACCTCGGCAAAACCGCCGCCGAACTGGATCCCGTACTGAAGAACCGCGTCAGCCACCGCGGCCTTGCGCTCGCCGCGTTGCTCGAACGGCTCAGCGCGGAAGGATGAGCGGGGAGGGATGAACGTCAAGTCGCCGGGCAGCGGCGGGCTCTCTGGCGCTGGCGGCGTGGCGATGCCACCGCCGAACCTACCGCGCCTTGCTTCCCTGCCGCCGCTCTCGCTGTACGTCCATGTCCCGTGGTGCCTGAAAAAATGCCCGTACTGCGACTTCAATTCCCATGAACTCCGGGGTGAACTCCCGGAGACCGCCTACGTCGATGCCCTGCTTGCAGATCTTGAGCGGGCGCTGCCCGGTGTCTGGGGGCGCCGGCTGTCGAGCGTATTCATCGGCGGCGGCACCCCGAGCCTGCTGTCGCCGATCGCGCTCGACCGCCTGCTCTCGGGCGTGCGCGCCGCGCTGCCCCTCTCCCCCTATGCCGAAGTCACCTTGGAAGCGAACCCCGGCACCTTCGAGGCAGACAAATTCCGCGCCTTCAGGGAACTCGGCATCACCCGGCTGTCGATCGGCGTGCAGAGCTTCAACCCCGCGCACCTCGCGGCGCTCGGGCGGGTCCATAGTGCGGACGAGGCCAGGCGCGCGATCGAGTTCGCGCAGAGGACCTTCGACAATTTCAACCTCGACCTCATGTACGCGTTGCCTTCACAGACCTTCGAGGAGGCAATACTCGACCTGGAAACCGCGCTCGGCTTCGCGCCGCCGCACCTTTCCGCGTACCACCTTACGCTCGAGCCGAATACCCTGTTTCACCGCTACCCGCCGGCGCTGCCCGGCCACGATCTGGCGGCGGACATGCAGGACGCCATCGAGGATCGGCTGGCGGCCGCGGGATACCGGCACTACGAAACCTCGGCGTTCGGCAAGCCGGGGCGGGAAGCGCGGCACAACGTCAACTACTGGGAATTCGGCGACTATCTCGGCATCGGCGCCGGCGCACACTCGAAATTGAGCTTCCCGGACCGCATCATCCGGGAGATGCGCCAGAAACAGCCGCGCGCCTATATGGAACAGGCCGCCTCCGGATCGCACATTTCGGAACGCAAGGAGGTACCCGGCGGCGAGCGGGCATTTGAATTCATGATGAATGCGCTGCGCCTGGTCGACGGCTTCGCGGTCCCGCTGTTCGCCGAGCGCACCGGCCTCCCGCTCGCCGCCGCCGTACGTGAGCTCGACGAGGCTGAACGGCGCGGCCTCGTGGTCCGCGATCACCTGCGCATCCGGCCGACGTTCAAGGGCCAACGGTTCCTGAACGAGCTGCTGCAGCTGTTCATTCCGGATCCAGGCCGCCGGGCATCGAAACGGAACTAATGTTTCCCGCGCGCCGGCCCTGCGGCAAAGCACCGCTACCGTCGTTCGAATATCACGTCCCATACCCGGTGGCCCAGCTTGAGGCCGCGCGCCTCGAACTTGGTCTGCGGGCGCGTCGCGGGCCGCGGCGAGAACCCGGGTGCGGTATTGCGAAAATCGGGGGACGCGCCGAGAACCTCGAGCATATGCTTCGCATAGTCCTCCCAGTCGGTCGCAAGGTGGAGCGATGCGCCCGTTTTCATGCGGCTCGCGAGCAGCGCAAGGAATGCGGGCTGCAACAGCCGCCTCTTGTGGTGGCGCTTCTTCGGCCAGGGGTCCGGAAAGAAAATGTTGACGCCGGAGAGCGACGACGGCGCGATCATCGCCGACAGCACTTCGACCGCGTCGTGCCGGATCACGCGCAGATTTGTCAAACCAGCTTCGGCAATCAGTTTCAACAGGCTGCCGACGCCGGGGCTGTGCACCTCGATGCCGAGATAATCGGTCCCGGGATGCGCATTGGCGATCGCCGCCGTGGTTTCGCCCATGCCACAACCGATCTCCAGAATCTTGGGCGCGCCGCGCCCGAACACCGCGTCGAGATCCAGGCAATCTGGAGCGAACGGAATGCCGTAGGCCGGCAGCAATGTCTCGAGCGCCCGTCGCTGCGCATTGGACACCCGCCCCTGCCGCAACACAAAGCTGCGGATGGCCCGACCCGGTGTTCGGGGTGCAGTCATCCGGAGATTCTAGGGCCTTGTCGCGTTGTGCACATTGGCGGACCCGGCGGAGCCCGGTATGTCATGTGGATAAGTGCAGAAAATCAGGGAGTTCGGTTGTCGCCTTTGGTCCGTTTCAAGATGTTTTCCGGCGCTCCAAAATAGTTCTATACTAGCCGCCGCAACGCGCCGGAAAAACCCCAAGAACGCACGCAGCGTCACCAGACCGGGCCGTACATGAAGACAGAAACCGCCCTCAGCGAGGCCACGCGTATCGAAGCGCTGCGCCAGTTCGAGGTTCTCGACACGCCGCCCGAGACTGCCCTCGACGACCTTGTCGCGCTCGCCGCGAGTATCTGCGGAACACCGATCGCGTTGCTGGGCCTGCTGGATTCCGACCGCATCTGGTTCAAGGCGCGATTCGGATTCGACGCGCCCAGCGTCCCCAGCGGCGGCCCCCTGTATTCCGTGATGCGCGAAAAAAGCGATGTGGTGGTGATCAACGACACGCTCAAGGACGCGCGCGTCTCCGGCAGCCGCTTCGTCACCGGCGAACCGCACGCGCGGTTCTACGCCGGCGCGCGGCTGCTCACCGGCGAGGGCGAGGTTCTCGGCGCATTGTGCGTCATGGACCGGGTTCCGCGCGAACTCGGCGAAGCGCAGATCCAGGCGCTGAAAATCCTCTCGCATCATGTGATGACCCAGCTCGAGCACCGGCGAAACCTGCTGCAGCTCGCGCAGGCGGTGATCGAGCGCGACCAGGCGCAGGCGGCGCTGCGCCAGGCGCACGATCAGCTCGAGGTTCAGGTCCACGAACGCACCCAGGAACTCACCGAAACCAACCGGCAGCTGCAGGACGAGATTGCGGAGCGCAAGCGCATCGAGGAGCAGATCCGCGAAAGCGAGGTCAAGTTCCGCCTGATCACGGAAAACATCGGCGATCTGGTCGCGGTGCTCGACACCAACGGCCGCCGCCTCTACAACAGCCCGTCCTACCGCACGCTTTTCGGCGACGCGGTGCCGGCGGTCGGCTCGGACTCCTTTCTCGAAATCCACCCCGACGACCAGGACCGCATCCGCGAGATTTTCCACGATTCGGTGAGCCGCGGCATCGGGCACCGCGCGCAATTCCGTTTCATCGACGCGGCGGGGAATTCACGGTTCGTCGAATCGCAGGGCAGCCCGATTCGCGACACCGAGGGCCGGGTCACCAAGATGGTCGTGGTATCGCGCGACATCTCGGACCGGATGCGGCAGGAGAAGGAACTCGAGATGTCCCTCTCGCTGCTGCGGGCGACCCTCGAATCCACTGCCGACGGCATCTTGGTGGTCGACAGCAACGGGCACATGCAGAGCCACAACCGCAAGTTTGCCGAGATGTGGGGCATCCCCGACGAAATCCTGGAGACCCGCGAGGACGCGAAGGCGCTGTCGCACGTGCTGGTGCAAGTCAAGGATCCCGACGCGTTCCTCGCCAAGGTCAACGAACTCTACATCGAACCGGACACCGAGAGTTTCGACCTCGTGGAATTCAGGGATGGCCGGGTATTCGAGCGCTACTCGAAGCCGCAGCGCGTCGGCGGGCGCGCCGTCGGCCGGGTCTGGAGTTTCCGCGACATTTCGGAGCGCAAGCGCGCGCAGGAGCATATCCAGCACCTTGCCCACCACGACGTCCTCACCGGCCTGCCCAATCGGCTGCTGTTGCGCGACCGCATCGGCCAGGCGATCTCGATGTCGATGCGCAACCAGACCCAGGCCGCGGTGCTGTTCCTCGATCTCGACCGCTTCAAGGTGATCAACGATTCCCTCGGACACCACGTCGGCGACGTGCTGCTGCAACACGTCGCGAAAAGGCTGCAGGAATGCCTGCGCGACGTGGACACCGTGGCGCGCCTCGGCGGCGACGAGTTCGTCGTGGCCTTGCCTTACGTTCGCGAGCCCCAGGACGCGGCGCTGGTGGCGTCCAAGATCATCGACAAGCTGTCACAGCCGTTCGAACTCGGCACCGGCGACCTGTTGATCGGCGCGAGCCTCGGCATCAGCCTCTACCCGGGCGACGGCGCCGACGTCGACACGCTGATGCGCAACGCCGATGCGGCGATGTATCACGCCAAGGAATCGGGGCGCGGCAATTTCCAGTTCTACAGCATCCAGTTGAGCGCGAGGGCGAACGACCGGCTCGAAATGGAACATGCGCTGCGCCAGGCGCTAGCGCGCGGCAAGTTCGTGCTGCACTATCAGCCGGTGGTCGAACTGGCGAGTTCGCGCATCATCGGCGCCGAGGCGCTGCTGCGCCTGGTGCGCAAGGACGGCTCGCTTGCCATGCCCGGGGAATTCATCGGCATCGCCGAGGATTCGGGCCTGATCGTGTCGATGGGGCGCTGGGTGCTGAGGACCGCCTGCGAGCAGATCGGCAAATGGCGCGCCGCCAAGGGCGAGCCGCTGAAACTTGCGATCAACCTGTCGTCCCGGCAACTGGTGCACAACCAGTTCCTCAATGAGCTGACGAAAGTGGTGGTCGAGTCCGGCTTCGATCCCAATGCGCTCGAACTCGAAATCGCCGAAGCCCTGCTCACGCAAACCGATGCCGAAGCGACGAAATCGCTCGCCGCGCTCGCTGCATTCGGCGTGCAGATCTCGATCGACGATTTCGGCACCGGCTATTCGCGCCTTGCCGACCTGCGCCGCCACCGCCTTTCCAAATTCAAGATCGACGGCTCGTTCATTGCCGAACTCACGCGCAGCCGGGACGGCCGCAATATTGTGGCGGCGATGATCTCGATGGCACGGAACCTGCACCTGGAAGTCATTGCCGAAGGCGTCGAAACCGCCGAACAGCGCGACGCGCTGCTCGAACTCGGCTGCGACAAGGCACAGGGGAATTTCTTCGCGCCGCCGATGCCGGCCGCGGACTTCGCGGCGCTGCTCGCAGCGGGACGCTGAATTCCGCCGCTCAGGCGGTTTTCGAAATCAGGCCGGCGGCAGGCGAACTGGGGCTCGCCGAGTAGAGTTTCCTGGGCATGCGGCCGGCGAGGTAAGCTTCGCGGCCGGCTTCCACCGCCTTTTTCATCGCGCCGGCCATCCGCACCGGGTCCTTGGCCGCGGCGATCGCTGTATTCATCAGCACACCGTCGCAGCCCAGTTCCATCGCGATCGCCGCGTCCGACGCAGTGCCGACACCTGCATCCACCAGCACCGGGACCTTGGCCTGGCCGATGATGATGGCCAGGTTCCAGGGATTCAGAATGCCCATCCCCGAACCGATCAGCGAGGCGAGCGGCATCACCGCGACGCAACCGATCTCTTCGAGGCGTTTCGCCATGATCGGATCGTCGCTGCAGTACACCATCACCTTGAATCCCTCCGCCACCAGCGTTGCCGCAGCGGCCAAAGTCTCGACCATGTTCGGAAACAGTGTGTGCGGATCGCCGAGCACCTCGAGCTTGACCAGGTCGTGCCCGTCGAGAAGCTCGCGCGCGAGACGCAGCGTGCGCACCGCATCTTCCGCGGTGTAGCAACCGGCGGTGTTCGGCAGATAGGTGAATTTCGACGGCGGCACCGCGTCGGTGAGGCTGGGCTCGTTCACATTCTGGCCGATGTTGGTGCGGCGGATCGCGACCGTCACGATCTCCGCGCCGCTCGCCTCGATGGCGCGGCGGGTTTCGTCGAAGTCCCGGTATTTCCCGGTCCCGACCAGGAGGCGGGAACGGAATGCCCTGCCGGCGATGATCAGCGGGTCTTCAGCCATGGAGAATCAACCGCCGCCGACAGCGACCACGATTTCGAGCCTGTCGCCGTCCGCGAGCCAGGTGTCGGGAAAACGCGAACGCGGCACGATTTCGCCGTTGCGCTCGACGGCGACTTTCTTGCCTTCGAGCGCAAGCCTGGCGAGGAGATCGGCAACACGGGGATTGGATACGAATTCCAGCCGCTCGCCGTTGATATCGAGTGTGACCACGGGTGAATTATAGCGCAGCCGGCAAAGTGGATTCTGCGTGCAGAGTTGCAGCTACATCTGCCGGAACGGGTGCGCAAGGGCGCGGCTCACGGCCAGCACTTCGGTCGGTCGCACGCGGCAACAGCATCAGCGGCAATCTCCTGAGGGCAGATGATTTTGGTCACTCGCCGGAAGCCAATGCGAATCGCTGCTTCCGACCCGTAGCGGTCATTCGCGCCGCTTCTGTTTGACGGGTATCATTATGAGCCCGCCCCGTTGGGCCTGGGTTGACAGGCTGTCGGAGTTCGTCCGGGATGGGAAAAGGTCAATACTGATGCAGACAGTTCCCAATCGCCGCTATAACGGTGTGTCCTCACGGTTCCAGAGTTGCTGCCCGTGCTCGCCGATAAGGTGATCGAGTGAGACAACGCCGACGTGTTCTAATCGCGATGGGCGCAGGGGCGATCGCCACTTCACTGAATGCTTTTAGTCAGAACCGAGGAAAGATATATCGGATCGGCTTTCTGGCCCCCGACTCTGTTGACCCGGGCTCCGACCAGTTTCTGCGGGCATTGGTCGACGGACTCCGGAAATATGGATACGAAGAGGGCAAAAATATCGAATTGGATTTCAGTTGGGCCGATGGAAACTACGATCGCCTGCCGCGCTTGGCAGCTGAGCTCATAGATCGTCGACCCGATGTTCTTGCGGGCGTGGGCACACCGAGCCTTATGGCCCTCAAAAACGCAACGCGGACCATACCCATCGTGATGGTCGCCAGTGGGGACGCCCTGGCGACGGGTCTCATTTCAAGCCTGGCTACTCCCGGCGGCAATATCACGGGTTCGACATTCTTCGGTAAAGAACTCATGCTGAAGCGGCTTGAATTATTGAAGGATGCCATTCCAGGAATCAAACAGGTTGCGGTTTTGGTCAACCCTGAAAATCATACGACCGAGTCAAATATGCGGGCGATGAACGATGCGGCGAAGTCGCTCAAGTTGAAACTTTACAGGATTAATGTACGACGCGAGCCGGATGTGGCAGCCGCTTTTCATACGATGAGCAACAGAAATGTCGAGGCAGTCGCTGTTTTTGAAGATGCAGTGTTGTACGCAAACGCAAAAGCAATTGCTGATCTTGCACTCCATCAGCGCGTGCCCGCGATTGGATTCCCGGAATTCGCAAACAATGGAGGCTTGATCGGTTACGGCGCGAACTTTTCCGAGCTGTTTCGCCGGGCAGGCTACTTCGTAGACAGACTCTTAAAAGGCGACAGTCCCGCCAACATACCAGTTGAGCGTCCCACTACATTCGATCTTGTGGTCAATCTCAAGACCGCCAAGGCGCTAGGCATCAAGATTCCGCAATCTGTCCTAGTCCGTGCGACCCAGGTGATCGAATAGCGGGTCTGCGCGTGTCCGCTCCTGGCCGTTTGCAGCCTTTCAAGACAGTGCAGTTCAAGTGCGCGAGTGCCAATGAACAACCGCTTGCAGTGCGGCGCGCGCCTGAACCCGGACGTTCGAGCCCTTGACGACCCACACACCCTCGCGCGCCCAACGCGACCATGCGATGGGCGACCGAAATCATGGCTTCGGCGGCGCCGAATTGCGTTCCATGATTTCCTTGATCTTGCGTTCCTCCCATTCCGGGCTGAGGAAATCCGGAAACACGAAAACATTCGCCGCATGCGCCGCAAGGCCGATGCCCCAGCCGAAGGTCGCCCACGGCCACCACAGGCCGTGCCGGCTCGACAGCAGGTTCAACGCGATCAGGCCGGCGTTGACCAGCACGAACACCGTCAGGTGCCTGTAAAAACCGCGCAGGCTTTCGACCCTCCTTTTTGCTCTCTGGTAGCGTTCCTGTTCGTCCATGGTCTTCTCCCATCGTCGAAATGATCCGGTCCGGGTTGAGGCGGCCGGCGCAGAACGCATACAATACGCTCCCCGGTGACCAAAGCCGTCGGCGCCGGGATCCACGAGCGGGCGTCGTATAACGGCATTACCCCAGCTTCCCAAGCTGGTGACGAGGGTTCGACTCCCTTCGCCCGCTCCAAAAGGCCGGTGCGGATTCCCGCGAATGCTCCTTGTGTGCTCCCGGTTCCATTTTGCCCCGACTGGCCCAAAACCGCCCGGAAACCCCGGGCCCATTGCACGATGACCGCCCAGAGCGACAAGCTATTCGATAGATCCTTGATTTGAAGCAGGTCTGCCGCCATTTCGATGGTGTAAAAATAGTTCGTCAGCATTATCGGACAGTTGCCGCACGGCGGCGCCCGGGTCCAGAAGGAAGTGGAAGATCATGCCCAATACTCGCACCAAGGCCGCGCGTCGCAAAGCAAACGGGGAACCCGATGCGCCGAATGTCGAAGCGGTAAAAGCCCTGCAAGCGGTATTCGATCCGCTCGGGTCGATGACTTCGCTGTTCAAGGCGCAGCAGGACTGGGCTCGGCACCCCGGCGAATTCATGCGCGCCATGGACCGCCTCGCGGTCGAGGCCGACACGCTGCAGCGCCATGCTTGGCGTCGGGCCCTGGGGTTGCAGGAGGACGACGCGGTCAAGGCGGTCGAGGGTGACGAGCGTTTCGCCGCGCCGGAATGGTCGAACAATCCATTCTTCTCGCTGATGAAACAGTCGTACCTCGGATACACGCGCTGGCTCGAGCACACGGTCTTCCATACGCCGGACATGCCGAAGGACGAGCGGACGCGCGCGGCGTTCTGGACCAAGCAGTGGTTCAACGCATTGGCGCCGACCAACTTCTTTTTCACCAACCCGGTGGCAATCCAGAAGTATTTCGACAGCCACGGCGAAAGCGTCAAACGGGGCCTCAGGAACTGGGCCGAAGACAAGCGCGTCGGCGACGTGCAGATGGTCGATTCAAAGAGTTTTTCGGTCGGAAAGAATCTCGCCACCACGCCCGGCTCGGTGGTGTTTCGCAACGAACTCATCGAACTCATCCGTTACGCGCCGATGACCGAAACCGTGCACGCGGTGCCGCTGGTGCTGATCCCGCCGTGGATCAACAAGTTCTACATTCTCGATCTCAACGAAAAGAAGAGCATGGTGCGCTACCTGCTCAGGCAGGGCTATTCGGTATTCGTGGTGAGCTGGAAGAACCCCGACGCTTCCATGTCGAAGACCACCATGGACGACTACACGATCAAGGGAGCGCTGGCGGCAATCGAGGCTGCGCGCGCGATCTGCGACGTGCCGCAGGTGCACGCGGTCGGTTACTGCCTCGGCGGCACCACGCTGGCCATGCTGATGGCGTGGCTCAACCGCGAGTACGAAAACAAGCAGGGCATGCCGGTCGCGCACTGGACCACGCTGGCGACGCTCACGGATTTCTCGCGTCCGGGCGAAATCGAGATCTTCCTCAACGAAGATGGCCTGCGCACCGTCGAGGAAACGCTCGAGCGCCAGGGCTTTCTCGACGGGCGCGAAATGAGCCGGACTTTCCGCATGCTGCGCCCGAACAGCCTGATCTGGCACTACTATGTGCACAGCTATCTCTATGGCGAGGCTCCACCCGCGCTCGACGTGCTTTACTGGAACACCGACACCACGCGCCTGCCGGCCGCGATGCACAGCTTTTACCTGCGCAATTTTTACGTAAAGAACCTGCTCGCGCAGAAAGACGGCCTCACCATCGCAGGCCATCCGATCGACCTCGGGCGGATCAAACAGCCGCTCTACGCCGTCGGCACCGAAGAGGACCACATCACGCCGTGGAAGGGCACCTTCAAATCGAGCACGCTGGTCGGCGGCCCGGTGCGCTACGTGCTCTCCACTTCCGGGCACATCCTCGGCATCATCAATCCTCCGGTGCACCCGCCGAAGCGCGCCTATTGGGTGGGCAAGCGTGAGCACGATATGGATCACAAGGAATGGCGCGCCAAGCATGCGCAGGTGCCGGGAACCTGGTGGGAAGACTGGGACAAATGGCTGGCCGAGCGCTGCGGGCCGATGCAGGCGCCGCCGCCGGTTGCGCGGCCGCCGCATCAGGTGCTTTGCGCGGCGCCCGGGACGTTCGTCGTCGAACACTGAGCCCGCGCGCGGGATCGCGATTCAACTGCGGTCGAATTTCACCGAGAGCACCAGGGAACTCTGCGTTCTTTCCACGCCGGGAATCGAGCCGATCGCATCGAGCACGCTGTCGATTTCGGCAGTCGTTTCACCCTCGACGAAGACCAGGCAGTCAAACACCCCGCTGATTGCATGCACCACCCGGACCTGCTGAATCCGGCGCAGCGCATGCATCACCGCCTCGCCCTTCTTGGCATCGACGCTCAACAAAACGTGGACGCGCAGAAAACTTTTCTGCAGGTCCGAATTCAGTCGCACCGTGTAGCCGGCGATGACTCCACTCGCCTTCAGCCGTTTCAGCCTCTCGACAACCGTGGTTCGCGCCACGCCCAGTTCGCGCGCCAGCGCCGCCGTAGGCAAACGCGCATCCTCACGCAACAACCCCAACAATTGCCGGTCCTTGCCGTCTAATTGGACATTTCGTCGCATTATCTAGTCGTTTCGACATATATGGCTTAGTGAATCGTCATTATAGTGGCTTCACATCGACAATGCGAGAGTCTAGAGTTGAGCCTGATCGTTCGCGAAAAAAGGAGTTGCGGCCATGGGAAAAACCAGACTGACGTTGGTGGGCGCAGGGAAAATCGGCGAAGCCATTGTCACCCTTCTCGACGAGAGCGGTGACTATGATCTGACCCTCATCGACCAGAACCCGGAGCGCCTGCGCCTGTTTCGCGACGAGGGATTCCGCACCCGCGTCTGCGTTCTCGACACCGCCACTGGACTGGTTCCGCTTCTGGCGGGACAGCAAGTGGTGATTTCGGCGTGCCCCTACCATCTGACCCCGCTCATCGCGAACGCGGCAAAAACGGCGGGAGTGCACTATTTCGATCTGACGGAAGACGTCGAAAGCACGCGCGCGGTGAAGCGGCTGGCGGAGGGCGCCGGCACCGCCTTCGTCCCGCAGTGCGGCCTTGCCCCGGGGTTCATCTCCATCGCCGCCAACAGCGCGGCACGGCAATTCGATTCCCTGAGGGACGTGAAAATGCGGGTGGGCGCGCTGCCGATCTACCCGAGCAACGCGCTGAAGTACAACCTGACATGGAGCACCGACGGCCTGATCAACGAATACTGCAATCCCTGCGAGGCGATCGTCGATGGCACGCTGCGCGAAGTACAGGCGCTGGAGGAAGCCGAGGAGTTTTCCCTCGACGGCGTGACCTACGAGGCGTTCAATACCTCGGGCGGGCTGGGGACGCTTTGCGAGACGCTCGCCGGCAGCGTCGAGAACCTGAACTACAAGACGGTCCGCTATCCCGGGCATCGCGACATCGTGAAAATCCTCATTCGCGATCTTCGCCTGGGGCTGCACCGCGGCATCCTGAAGGACGTATTCGAAGCCGCGATCCCGATGACCACGCAGGACCTCGTGCTCATTTTCGTCACCGTGACGGGCCACAAGAACGGGCGGCTGACGCAGGAAACATTTGTCCGCAAAGTCTACGCGAAGCAGGTGAAACGCAAACTGCTTTCGGCAATCCAGCTCACCACGGCTGCCGGCGTGTGTACCATGGTCGACCTGATGGTTGCGGGAAAGATCCCCGACCGGGGCTTGGTTCGCCAGGAACAAGTCCCGCTCGACCTGTTTCTCGGCAACCGCTTCGGCCGCCACTATGAAGCCATGGAGGAAGACGCAAATGCACCCCACGAGATTGCCGGATCCCGGCGCGCTGCCTGAGCGCGCGCGCGCCCTGCTGGGACAACTCGGCGTCGATCTTCAAAGCGCAAGCGGAGACGGCCTGCCTGCGCGCACGCCGGTCACCGGGGAAACGGTCGCCACTCTCAGGGCAAGCTCGCCGCAACAGGTCGGCCGGGCAATCGAAGATGCGCGTCTTGCGTTTCTCCCGTGGCGCACCGTCCCGGCACCGGCGCGCGGCAACGTGGTGCGCAACTTCGGGCAATTGCTCCGGGAACACAAGGCAGAACTCGGTGAACTGATTTCGATCGAGACCGGGAAAATTCTTTCCGAAGGCCTGGGCGAGGTGCAGGAACTGATCGACATCTGCGATTTTGCGGTCGGCCTGTCGCGCCAGCTGTACGGGCTGACCATCGCCTCCGAACGGCCCGGGCACCGCATGATGGAGACCTGGCATCCACTGGGCGTCTGCGGCGTGGTGACCGCATTCAATTTTCCCGCCGCGGTCTGGGGATGGAACGCGGCGGTTGCCCTGGTCTGCGGCAACACGCTGGTGTGGAAACCGTCGGAAAAGGCCTGCCTGACCGCGCTCGCCTGCCAGGCTTTGCTGGAACAGGCAATCTCGCGGTTTCCCGATCTGCCGCGCCCGCTGAGCGCGCTGGTGCTCGGCGACGCCCGGACTTCGGGCACACTGGTCGACGATCCCGGAGTGCCGCTGATCAGCGCGACCGGCAGCACGCGCATGGGCCGGGCCGTCGCGGCCCGTGTCGCGGGCCGCTTCGGCCGTTCGCTTCTGGAACTCGGCGGAAACAATGCCGCGATCGTGGCGCCGGGCGCGGACCTCGATCTTGCCCTGCGCGCCATCGTGTTTGCCGCCGCCGGCACCGCGGGACAGCGCTGCACGTCGCTGCGCCGGCTGATCGTGCACGAGTCGATCCGGGAACAACTGGTCGAGCGCCTGAAACGCGCGTACCGAAGCCTGCGCATCGGAAATCCGCTGGAGGCCGGCGTGCTGGTCGGGCCGCTGATCGACGCAGCCGCGTTCGCGTCGATGCACGGCGCCCTCGAACAGGCGCGCGCGCAGGGCGGCGCGGTGTCCGGCGGCGATCGCAGGGCGTTCCCCGCGGCGGAGAACGCCTTTTATGCGGCGCCTGCGATCTGCGAGATGCCCGCGCAGACCGGGATCGTGCAACACGAAACCTTCGCACCCATTCTCTATGTCATGGCATACCACGGCATCAACGATGCGATTGCCATGCAGAACGACGTGCCGCAGGGGCTTGCCTCCGCCATTTTCACCAGGGACCTCAGCGAAGCGGAACTGTTCCTGTCGGCCGCAGGCAGCGATTGCGGCATCGCCAACGTGAACATCGGACCGAGCGGGGCGGAGATCGGCGGCGCATTCGGCGGCGAAAAACAGACCGGCGGCGGGCGCGAAGCGGGCAGCGACGCCTGGAAGGCTTACATGCGGCGCGCGACCAATACCATCAACTATTCGAACGCGGTGCCGTTGGCGCAGGGCGTGAGATTCGACCTCGATTGAACGGCTGCTGCGCCATCGCGGGGTGCCGGCCGATCCCGGCGCGGTACAATTCTTTTTTTCACCGGCGCCGCCCGGGCCGCCCTGTCGCAGCCCGTCGCGCGAACCTGCATTGACCGAGGCCCGTTCTTTCGCGCAGAAACTGGTGCGCTGGCAGAAACACCATGGGCGGCACGACCTGCCGTGGCAGAACACCCGCGACCCCTATCGCATCTGGGTCTCGGAAATCATGCTGCAGCAGACGCAGGTTGCCGCGGTGATTCCTTATTTCGAGCGCTTCATCGGGCGCTTTCCCGACGTGAAGTCGCTCGCGCGCGCCAGCACCGACGCAGTGATGCGGCGCTGGGCCGGCCTCGGCTATTACTCGCGCGCCCGCAATCTGCATGCGGCGGCAAAAATCGTCGCCGGCAAATACGCGGGACGCTTCCCCGGGACCGCCGCGGAAATCGAAGCTCTTCCGGGAATCGGGCGCTCCACTGCCGCTGCGATCGCGGTGTTCGCATACGGCGAACGCAGCGCGATCCTCGACGGCAATGTGAAGCGCGTGCTGTGCCGCGCCTTCGGCATCGACGGCAATCCGACGGAGAAGAACGTCGAGAGCGAACTATGGCACCTCGCCGAATCGCTGCTGCCGAAAACCGGGATCGAGTCCTACACGCAGGGGCTGATGGATCTCGGCGCGACCTTGTGCACGCGGACCAAACCCGCTTGCGATGCGTGCCCCTTGCGCGCCGATTGCGTCGCGCATCGCGAAGGGCGCACCGCAGAACTTCCGGCGCGGCGCGCGCGCAACCCCGTGCCAGCGAAAAGCACCGCAATGCTGATTTTAATCCATCGCGGAAATATCCTGCTCGAGCAACGCCCGCCCAGCGGGGTCTGGGGCGGTTTGTGGAGCCTCCCGGAGGGACCGTTGGACTCGGATTGGAAATCCCTGTGCGCGTCGCAATTCGGATTGGAGATTGCAACGCCGATCCATCTTGCGCCATTCAAGCATGGCTTCACTCATTTCACGCTCGAAATCCAGCCTATGCTGTGCAGGGTTGAACGGGCCGCGGCCCGCATTCGCGAGCCTGGATTGAGATGGATAAGACAAAAGGAAATTGCCGACGCAGCGCTTCCCGCGCCGGTGAAGAGCCTGCTAATGCGCGTGGGGGCGAGGCATGAACCGGGCGAGCAATGACGCCGATTCTGGCCTCCGAGCTTGCCGCAATGGACGGGATCTCATTGCTCGCGAACGCGGGCGCAAGCAACATCAATCGATTTGCCGAATGCTGTTTGGGGAAGCCATGACACTGTCTGATTTCGTCCGAATTGGACATTCGCTTTGACTGGAGATCTTCGAGATTCAAATGACTAGAACCGGGAAACCGGGCGTAGAATTCCGTTGCAGGGTTTGTGGGTTGCATTCATGCAGCATGGCGACGGGGTCAAGACTTGGAGCAATTCTTTGGAGGCTGTTCTACAGCATGCTGCCGCGCACAAGATACGCATGTCATGAACCTGGTTCATAAGACGTTGTAGTCTGTATAAATTAAAGGGCTCTTCTGCAAATCAAGTGGGTGAATTAAAGGGGTAAATCGTCTGAAAGCCG
>Ga0315281_10001749_pt1 | contig 32214 bp, 19 predicted proteins | sample YL17G07_0_MG_FD_204540 | JGI IMG/M metagenome (GOLD analysis project Ga0315281, IMG submission 204540) | Sediment microbial communities from Yellowstone Lake, YNP, Wyoming, USA - YL17G07_0 | ecosystem: Environmental > Aquatic > Freshwater > Lake > Sediment | place: USA: Wyoming | collected...
ATGCATATGGAAAGATCAAACTGCGCGATGGGCGCAGCGGCGAGACGTTTGCGTCGCCGGTGACGGTCGGCGAGATCTACATGCTGAAGCTCTCGCACCTCGTGGACGACAAGATCCACGCGCGAAGCATCGGACCGTATTCCCTCGTCACGCAGCAGCCGCTGGCTGGCAAGGCACAGTTCGGCGGTCAGCGTTTTGGAGAAATGGAAGTGTGGGCGCTCGAGGCGTACGGCGCCGCGCACACGCTCCAGGAGATCCTCACGGTCAAGTCTGACGACGTGAACGGCCGGAGCAGAGTCTACGAAGCGATCGTCAAGGGGCAGAACCTGCCCGAGCCGGGCATTCCGGAGTCGTTCAACGTGCTCGTGAAGGAACTCCAGGCGCTCGGTATTCGAGTGGCGATGGGTCAGAACGGTGATGGCTACGGCGGCACGTTCGATAAGGACGGTCGCGGAGGCGAGGAATAATCCATGATTGATTTCCGCAGTGTCCGTGAGTCACGCGCCAGCGCGTTCGACTACATCCAGGTCCGGATCGCCTCGCCCGAGGAGATCCGCGGCCCGCGCGACCCCAAGGAGCGCGAGCGCCTCGAGCTGCAGGGCCTTCGGACCTGGTGGTCGTGGGGCGAGGTCACCAAGCCCGAGACCATCAACTACCGCTCATTCAAGCCGGAAAAGGACGGCCTCTTCTGCGAGCGCATCTTTGGTCCCGTCAAGGACTGGGAATGCCATTGCGGCAAGTACAAGCGCATTCGGTACCGCGGTGTGATCTGCGACCGATGCGGCGTCGAGGTGACCCTGTCGAAGGTGCGCCGCGAGCGCATGGGGCACATCGAACTCGCCGTACCCGTCGCCCATATCTGGTTCTTCAAGACGCTCCCCAGTCCGATGGGGAACCTGCTCGACGTCACGCTCCGTGACCTCGAGAAGGTCATCTATTACTCCAATTACATCGTCGTCGAGCCGGGCAAGCAGGAAGTCGAACAGGGCCAGCTGCTGGACGAAGACGAATACCTCGCGCTCCGCCAGAAGTCCAAGGAAGAGGGCGATCACGCCTTCATCGCCGACATCGGGGCGCCCGCGGTTCGCGATCTCCTCCGCAAGCTCGACGTCGACAAGACGGCCGAGCAGCTGCGCGCGCAGGTCATCGTCGAGACGTCGCAGCATCGGAAAAAGATGCTGCTCAAACGGCTCAAGATCGTCGATGCGTTCCGGAACTCGGGCGACGACGGCGATCAGCGCAACCATCCCGACTGGATGATTCTCGACGTGATCCCGGTGATCCCGCCCGATCTCCGTCCGCTCGTTCCGCTCGATGGCGGTCGCTTTGCGACGTCGGATCTCAACGACCTCTATCGCCGCGTCATCAACCGCAACAACCGTCTCCAGAAGCTGATCACGCACCGCGCGCCGGAAGTCATTCTCCGCAACGAAAAGCGCATGCTGCAAGAAGCGGTCGACGCGCTGTTCGACAACGGCCGCCGGTCCAAGGCGATTCGCGGTCGCGGCAAGCGTCCGCTCAAGTCGCTGTCCGACATGCTCAAGGGCAAGCAGGGCCGGTTCCGTCAGAACCTGCTCGGCAAGCGCGTCGATTATTCGGGCCGCTCGGTCATCGTCGTCGGCCCGGAGCTGCAGCTGCACCAGTGCGGTCTGCCCAAGCTGATGGCGCTCGAACTCTTCAAGCCGTTCATCATCCATAAGCTCGTCGAGAAGGGAATCGCCGAGACGGTGAAGCGCGCCAAGAAGATCGTCGAGCGGGAATCCCCCGAGGTGTACGAAATCCTCGAGGAGATCATCCGCGATCACCCCGTGCTGCTCAACCGCGCGCCGACGCTCCACCGTCTCGGCATCCAGGCGTTTGAGCCGGTGCTCGTCGAAGGCAAGGCCATCCGTATTCACCCGCTCGTCTGCGCCGCATTCAACGCCGACTTTGACGGTGACCAGATGGCCGTGCACGTACCGCTCTCGTTCGAGGCGCAGCTCGAGTGCCGTCTGCTCATGCTCTCGTCGAATAACATTCTCAAGCCGTCGGACGGTCGTCCGGTCGCGGAACCGACACAGGACATCGTGCTCGGTTGCTATTTCGCGACCAAAGCGCCGGCCAACTTCAACACCGTCCCCGACAAGTCCCTCAAGCGCTACACCTCGGCGGCCGAAGTGGAGATGGAGCTCGCGCTGAACCGCATCCCGCGGCAGGGCGCCCTGTTCTTCTGGGTGACCGACGACACCGGCTCGCGGTGGGAGAAGACGACCTGCGGGCGCGTGCTGTTCAACGCGATCCTGCCAAAGGAACTCGGCTTCAAGAACGTCGACATGAAAAAGAAGGTGCTCTCTGAGCTCGTGTTCGAGTCCTACCGCATGGCCGGCCTCGCGGCCACCGTGCAGTTCCTCGACCGGCTCAAGGAGTTCGGCTTCTTCAACGCGACCCGTGGTGGCGTGTCGATCGGAATCGAAGACCTCGAAATCCCGACCAACAAGCAGCATTTGCTGGACGAAGCGACGGAGCGCGTCGAGCGCTTCCAGCGCGCCTACCAGACCGGCAACATCACGAACGGTGAGCGCTACAACAAAGTGATCGACACCTGGACGCATGCAAACTCCGATATCGCCGACGAAATGGTCAAGGCGATGCGCGAGTCGAAGCAGGGCTTCAATCCGGTGTTCATGATGTTTGATTCCGGATCGCGCGGCTCACGCGACCAGATCCGTCAGCTCGCCGGTATGCGCGGACTGATGGCGAAGCCACAGAAAAAGCTCACCGGTGGGATCGGCGAAATCATCGAAAGTCCGATCAAGTCGAACTTCCGTGAAGGGTTGTCCGTGCTCGAGTACTTCATCTCGACGCACGGCGCCCGCAAGGGTCTCGCCGACACCGCCCTCAAGACGGCGGACGCCGGCTACCTGACGCGCCGTCTCGTCGACGTCGCACAGGACGTCACGATCAGCGAGGAGGATTGCGGCACGATCCAGGGCCACGAGATTGCCGCGCTGAAGGAAGGCGAAGACGTCATTGAGCCGCTCGCCGAGCGGATCGTCGGCACAGTCGCCGGCGAGGACGTCGAAGATCCACATGAGTTCGACGAGTCGGGACGCCGCCGCTTGCTGGTCGAGGCGGGGCAGCTGATCGATGAGGATACTGCGGCTGACATTGAGGATGCAGGGATCGAGACGATTCGCATTCGTTCGGTGCTCACCTGCGAGGCCAAGCGTGGTCTGTGCCGGATGTGCTACGGCCGCAACCTGGCGACCATGGAAATGGTCGACATCGGTGAGGCGATCGGTATCATCGCGGCGCAGTCGATCGGTGAGCCGGGAACGCAGCTGACGCTGCGAACCTTCCACATCGGTGGAACAGCCGCCCGAATCGCCGAGCAAACGTCGCGCAAGTCGAAGGTGGCTGGCGTCGTCGAGTTCGGCGATCGGCTCGTCGTTGTGACCAACGGCGAAAAGCAGCGCATCGTCACGTCGTACGAAGGCGAGATGATGATCAAGTCGTCGAACGACAAGAACGCAGCAATCGCCGCGAGGCTCCAGGTGCCGCTCGGCGCCATCATCATGGTCGAGGACGGCGACGAGGTGAAGAAGGATCAGGTGATCTTCACCTGGGATCCGTACACGAACCCGATTATCACCGACGTCGACGGCACGATCCGCTTCGTCGACATCGTCGAGGACGAGTCGGTGTCCGAGGAGCTCGACGAGCTCACCGGCCTCCGCCAGCGCGTAATTATCGAGGATCGCGAGAAGAAGCTCCACCCGCACATCGAGATCATTCAGGAGAAGAGCGGCAAGGAACGCCGGCTTCGCGACTTCATCATCCCGGCGGGCGCGCAGCTCATCGTGCAGGATGGTCAGAAGATCCACGCCGGCACGACGATCGCCAAGGTCGGCCGTGAGGCGTACAAGACGCGCGACATCACCGGCGGTCTCCCGCGGGTCGCCGAGCTCTTCGAGGCGCGTCGCCCGAAGGATCCGGCAACGATTTCGGAGATCGACGGCATCGTCAGGTTCGGCGAGATCAAGCGCGGCAAGCGCGAAATTTTCGTGGCGCCGATGAACCCCGATGGCTCGCTCGACGAGACGCGGGAATCCCAGCTGTATGAAGTCGCCGCCGGCAAGCACTTGCGCGTGCACGAGGGCGACCGCGTCCGCGCCGGTGACAAGTTGTCCGAAGGTCCGGTGAATCCGCACGACATCCTGCGGATCAAGGGCCCGCGTGCGGTACAGGAGTACCTCTTGAACGAAGTGCAGGAGGTCTACCGCCTCCAGGGCGTGAAGATCAACGACAAGCACATCGGCGTCATCGTGCGACAGATGCTCCAGAAAGTCCGGGTGATGGAGCCGGGCGACACGGAGTTCCTCGAGGGCGAGAACGTCGACAAGGGCGTGTTCCGCGACGAGAACGACAGGGCGAAGAAGAAGAAGCATTCGCCGGCCGTGGCCGAGCCGTTACTGCTCGGAATCACCAAGGCGTCGCTCACGACGCAGTCCTTCATCTCCGCCGCCTCGTTCCAGGAGACGACGCGCGTCCTCACCGACGCGGCCATTCGCGGCGCGAGAGACAACCTGCTCGGCCTCAAGGAGAACATCATCATCGGCCACCTGATTCCGGCGGGCACGGGGATGTACCGGTATCAGGAAGTCGAGATGGACCTTGGTGTGCCGGAAGGGTTCGGCCCGCTTCCAACGATGGCCGAGGAGCTGCCGAACGTGTTCGCGATCGCCGAAGACGAAGAACTGCCCGGCGTGCCGCGTCCCGGAGCCGCAAAGGACCTGTAAGTCGGAACACGGTTGGAGTTCGACAAGGAACGGCCCGTGAGCGACTGCTCACGGGCCGTTTCGGTGTATTGACGCTCCTTATGGTTGCGTGCGGGCGAGCGAAAACTTCCATATGTCAATTGGCCTGGCTCGATTGTCGTACGCATACCAACCGATCCCATGGGTCGCCAAGAAGAGCGGTTGGTCGAAGCGCTGGGAAGCCAAAACAAGGTTGCGCCGAAGGCTAATGACTTCGATCACCGTGTCGAAGTAGCGACCTGGGTCGCTGATCCCATGAGTTTGCATGCCCTCGCTCCTGATATCGGTAATCGCGGAGCGCCAGTCGCGATCGAGCACGAGGGTCGACGTCCAGACCAGGTCGCCAGTATCTTTGACGATACCGGACGCCAGCGGTGCAAGGCCGTCTGACGGGTCACGTACCTCTCGCGCCGCGCTGGAGGTTGGAAACCAAGGAACTGCGCGTGTCCAAGCGCGAGTCAACGTTCCGCTCGACGACCAAGCCTCAATCGTGTATTCAAGTGCGCGAAAGGAGAGTGCACCTCCCGAATCGTCTGGCGCCAAGAGCCGGCCAAGCCGACGGGAGACGGCTCGCGTGAAAACGACGTCTTCGCCACCGAACGATTTCACCAAGCGGCCAGCAGAATCGACGCGATGGAGAGGATGTCCGACACCATCAGGCGTTGCTTCGACGTTGGCTTTGATAAAGCCATGGCCCACTGGCACAATGTCACTCGGCCACCGGCTCTGCCAATGTTCCTGCCGAACGACTCCCAACGTTGTGGGTGAAATCACAGAATGACGCTGGTCACCGCCAAACACATGCACCGAGTCCCCGCGTCCCACCATCAACCTGACTATCTCGCGAAACTCGCCCGGGCCGGACCCCACTCGGCCAATCGACGTGATTGGACGGCCGACGCTATCGAAAACAAGGACCATTCCTGGGCTCGAAAAGTCGGAAATGAATATCCGCTTCTGAGCATCGACAACGAGTCTGGTCACGTTGGCGCCGATGGGACCGAGAGACTCGCCGCCAATCGTCGCCACTCTCACCCCGGTGATTCGATACGCAGAGCAATCAGCAAGGCATGTCAATGCGCTCGACTGAGCGCTGCCATTGGCAGACACCACAACAGCCAGGATGACAAATGTCAGTCGCATCGAGCATCGCTCGGACCTAGGTAACGCAACCTTTGCCCCCCCCCCGCCGAAGTCAAGGTCGCCGGTTCGAGTTGTAGTCGATCGGCCAGACATCGATGGGCTCGCAGGCATCGGCCATGCTCGAGAACCAGCGTTCGTTCACACACTCATCGCGGAACCGCCCGTTGAAGCTTTCGACAAAGGCATTCAGAACCGGCTTGACCGCCTATACGTTGACGGGTATCAAGAAGGGCTGAGTTTCTCCAACCTTTTTCCCGGGCTCCGGATGCGTCGCTTATCGGTGATGGTCGCCCTCCTTCTGCCGTTCGCCGGCCTCCACGCACAGGCCGGGTGGACCGTCGACCGCAAGCCGATCCTCGACGTCCCCGGCGTGTCGCCGAGCGGCGGCGTCAATTTCGAGAACGCGGCCGGCGTGACCCGACTGCGCGATGGGTCCCTCCTCATCGCCGACCGTGGCCCGAACTCGATTCGCCTCATCGACGCGGCGGGCAAGCTCGTGAAGACGAGCGGACGAACCGGCGATGGCCCTGGCGAATTCCAGACGATGATTTGGGCCGGCGGGTGCGGGCCCGACTCCCTGTTGGTCTGGGATCTGCGCAAAGGGCAGGCGAGCATGGTCGGCCCAACGGGCAGTGTCGCCCGCCAGTTCAAGATTCCGTCCGACTCCGGCACACGAGTGCGCCGGCCGCTGAATGTCATCGCCTGCGGCAAGCTCGGAACGATCGCGTATATCAGTGATCCCACCGGCCGCGTTGCCGGAGCGTCGCCGGACATCATGTCGATGCTCGCGTCGGAAGTGACCATCAACCGCGACGGCAAGATTCTCGGCCACGTCGACAGCCTCCCCTCCGGCGAGATGTTCGCGACCATCAGTCCAAGCGGAGGACACGGCGCCTTCCCGCGCCCACTGGGAATCGCCGCGTCGGTGGCGGTGATCGGTGACCGCACCATCATTGGATTGTCGGATTCGGCCCGGGTGTTGATCGTCGACCCGACCGGACAGCGGACCACGGTGCGACTGCCGCTGCAAACGCGGCCGCCGTCACGTGACGAGTTCGATGCGTCGGTGGCGTCGATCGTGTCGATGGCTCCGGCGTCAATGCGGCAATCCGCCACCGACCAACTGTCGAAGGCGCCGCTCCCCTCGTTCGCGCCGGCCTATTCCGGGCTGTTCAGCGATCCATCCGGCCTGCTCTGGGTGCAGGTCTCGCCGATCGGTGCGAAGCAGTCGACGTTGCTCGTCACCCAGCCCGACGGGCGCGTCGTCGCCCGGGTGGTTCTCCCGATGTCGATGGCCGTGAGCGAGATTGGCCAGGACTACATCCTCGGGACGTATTCCGACGCGAACGACGAGATCCACATCGCCGTCCTTCGGTTGACGAGGAAGTAGCCGCCGCCGGAGGTGCCCTCGGGAATGAGTGGAGATCCTTGAGCGGATTCACACTCTAGTACGGCGGCACCACCGGTTTTTCAGCGAGACATGGGCCTCACCCAATTAGGGGACCAATTGATCATTTCGAGAACTCAAATGATTGCGGTCGTTTTCGCCGGTCTCGTGGGACCGACGGCGCGCGCGCAGCAAGTACGCGGGGGTGTTGACGCTCGAGCCTGGACCGTGTCGTTGGCCCCTATCGTCGAGATCGGCGACGAAGCGAATACGCAGACGCAGTTCAACGCCGTTGCCGGCGTCCTCCGCATGCTCGGCGTGCAGCACGTCCGGAATGTTCGTTCACTACGGATACGAGGCCGGGAAGGACATGAAGCCGGGCGTCTTTCGAGCCAATGTCGCAATCTGGACCGGGAAGGACTCCCTCGTCACCCAGCTGCTCGGCGAGATTCCCGGATCGGAACGCTGGGGCCAGTCCGTCAATGGAGTGCTGCGTGGGACTCGACCGCTACCCCTTGGGAAGCAGTCGGTGATTGCGATCGGCGAGGACCGATTCTTCGTCGGAACCGCCGATACGTACGAAATCATCATCCGCGATCTCGCTGGCCGGCAGATCGGGACGATTCGCAAGCCGTCCGCCAATCTTGCGACGACCAAGGCGGACGTCGAGTTTGTGCTCCAACGCGAGCAGGCCGGCCAGAGCGAAGCCGCCCAAAAACGAATCGCCGACAGCTATGCGACGATGGAGCTCCCCAAGACCATCCCCGCGTATACGAAGATGCTGATTGATTCTGAAGGCTTGTTGTGGGTCCAGGACTACCCCCGCGGCAAATCCGCGGTCTCCCGTTGGTCCGTGTTCAGTCCGGCAGGCGCGCAGCGGGCTGAAGTCCTGCTGCCGGCGAATCTCGATCTCTATGAAGTCGGGCCGGATTACGTGCTCGGCAGATACATCGATCCAGACGAACAGATCCCGCAAATTCGCACGTACCATTTGCGTCGCGCGGGCCGGAGGCCGTAGCGTCTTCGCGATAGCCGACGAGGACCCTGCCCGGGGTGCCGCGCTGGCGGAACGATGCTGCGGGCGATAGAGTCGTGACTCTGCCGATCGTCGCGCGACTGTACGCGGATGCGATGCGGCGTTGGCGCCACGAGTGCCCGGCCATCACCGATGCCTTCGCGTCGAGGGAGCGGTCGGAATCGACAGACCGGGAGACCTATGTCACGGATCTATTGGCTTGGTCCCAGCTGATATTGAGCCGGTTGCCCGACAGGCAGCGTGAGGCCATCCGGCTTCACGCGCTCGAAGGCCAACCGTACCGGGATGTTGCGGCAGCGATGCATGCCTCCGTAGGCGCCGTTCGCTTTAACGTTCATGCGGCATTGCGGAGGCTGCGTGAAAAATGGCCAAAGCCGACGCCCCCAATGCCTCCGATCTAACAAAACCGTAGGAGAATGTTCATATCAGTAGGGGATTGAGCCATCGCGGCGCCGACGATGACGACCGTGATCATTTCCGCTCTGCCCGGGCAGACCTGCTCCGCGTCTTAAGTCTACTTATCGCGATGAAACGCATCTCGGCGAACATAACTGCTGTCTTCCTGCTGTTTGTCGCGGCAGGCTGCCGGTCCTCCAAGGCACGCGCCAGCGCAGCGAGCGAGACGCGATCTGGTTCTTGGAGTGAACTGCGCGACAGCATTGGAACGCACGCGCTCCGCGACGATCCGAAGCTCTGCACGGACTGCATCACCGTCGATACCGCTGTCGTCATTGGTCGTGGGAGCGACAGCGGTGACGCATACGTCAACGGGTCATTGCGGGTCCTCCGCGATAGTCGCGGTGACTACTGGGCCAATCAGGATCGAAACCGGATCAAGGTGTTTGATGAACACGGCCGATTTGTTCGCCTCGTTGGGCGGCCCGGAAAAGGCCCTATGGAGTGGGCCTTCCCGTGGCCGGTTGCATCAGATGCCAACGGCAATGTGCATGTCGTTGACATCGGGAATATGCGCGAGACAGTGATCGGTCCCGATTTTCGTCGGGTTTCTGAGCAGACTTTGCCACCAATGGCGATTAACGACGTCGTTTCGGTCGGTCCTGGCGACTACTTCGTCAACGCGTGGGGTACTTCGCCAGAGCGGATTGCGGAACCATTGCACCTCGTTCGAGATGGAAAGACCGTACGCTCGTTCGGTGCCCATCGCTCCGGCGAACCGCTCACACAATCCAGTTCGAGGCGTGTCATTGCTGCCGACGGCGCCGGACATCTGTTCAGCACGCAGTACTTCAAATTCGAAATCGAAGCGTGGACAAGGGACGGTCAACGAATCTTCGGACTCGAAGCACCTCTGAATAGTACGCCGGTCAAGCCAGGCGCGTACAACCTCGACGACAATCCCATTCCGAACCAGGTACACTCGATGCTGGCTGACAATTCAGGACACCTGTGGGTCCTGACCTACCGAGTGAAGCCGGGTTGGCGGGACAACGTCGAGTATCGCCAGCTTAACGGCATCAAGCTCCTCGGTCCTACGAAGGGCCACGAGGGAGAGTCCTCGCGATTCAGTCGCATTGAGGTGGTCGACTTGGAGCGGCGCGTCATCGTCGCACGGATCGATCGCCCGCAGACTTCTCTCGGCGTGGCTGGTCCAGGCCTTCTGTGGGAGAATCGCAGGGACACGGATGGAAAGCCGGAGATTCGCATCTGGCGACTCGGCCTGAGGGGCACCAAACCCTGGCCATGATGCACAGCTTGCGGTCGGTCTGCGGTGCAGTCGGTACGGCATCTGAGGCACTTCACAGTCCACTCTCTTCCAAGGAAGGTTCGCCATGTCGAACAAGAAATCGGTAACGATGATGGCCGTGATTGTTTGTGGCCTTGCCTTCACAAGACCGGTGCGGGCGCAGGGCACTCCGTGTGGGATGCAATGTAATTCCTGCATCGACATCATCACGCAGGAATGGGGGCGGGCGGGAGATGTCGACACGACCAACCCCGCGGCGGCGCACTGGGACAAATTCTGTGTTCCTGAAGAGTGGTTCGACGGTTGCTTTTCATGTAGCGCGTACCGGGTCGCCAGTGGGACGACGGCCGACGCCTTCGCGAAGGATCTCTCAAAGGCGGCATCAGCCCAGCTGGCCTCGATGATCAAGCGAGACCGCGGGCGCGTCCTCGTAAGTACGACACGCAACTTGCTCGTGGTACAAGGCACCACATGCAATCCAAATGCGTTTGCTGCCGTCATCTTTATCACCAAGGACCGTGCGATGGAGCTGTCTCGCTTGGGGGTGCGGTCGCTTGAGTCCTACTCTGCGGAGCCGGTCAAGGCGCTCGCTTCCCGATAGGGAACGGACCAGGTGCATTGGCATCGTGGGGCACCGTTGAATCGGGTGCCCCACATTTCCTTTCGTTCAGCGTTGCTCGTGGCGGGGATCGTCGCGTGCCGCGGCGAAATACGGTGCGACCGGGGGCGCCTGGTTGCGTGCCAGTCGTCCGGCGGGCGCATCAACGTCGTTTTCGGCGCGAGCGATTCGGTGGCCCCTTCCCAAGTCAAACGCCTGGTTGAACTCGTTCGTGAGACTGATTCTTTGCGTCGTTTTCCGCGGCGCTACATTGGCTCGCGGCCCATAACCATCAGCCTCATCGCGCGCGAACGGCAGGGGATCGAGGCCGCCGCATATGGTGAGGAGCGCACGATCGTGTTGCCGCTGGAAGCGGCATTGGCGTGGCGAACTGAAGACCTTCGCAGCCTCCTTCGCCATGAGCTCACGCATATCGCGCTCGCCGGAGGGCGTACCTCGTTTCAGCTGCCGAAATGGTTCCAAGAGGGTTTCGCGGAGTGGACGGCCGGCGGTTTGACGTGTCAGGGGGCGGCTCGGATTAGAGTCAACATGCTGCTGCGGCCGGAGTTCTTGAAGGACACCAGCATGTTCAAGGAGCCGGCCTTCGCTGCCAGCCGGGTTGGGTACGATGTGTTCAGCACGTTCTTTGAGTTCCTTGAGGAAAGATCCACTGGCGTCAATTTGTCTTTGCTCGATAGCCTTGATGCGTACGGCCTGGAAAATGGAATCAGGCGTGCAACTCGCGCCGATCTACCGACGCTGCAGCGAGAATGGCGGATTTATGCCATGAGGCGGTATTCAGACCTACGGGAGCAACAGGCTTGCCAGTCGCGGCCCATCCCTTCAACTCGCTGATGCATTGCGCGTTTTTCGGGTTTAGACGGGCGTGTTACTGCGAACTCGCCCCGTCCTGAGCCGCGCCGTCCAAGGGTCTTGACTCGTCGGCCGGCACTGTCGTAAGCGATGGGGCCCACCGTCAGCCAGATCAGAAACAAGGAGAGACGCCATACATTCGAATAGCATCGGCGGGTCAGTCCGCAAGTTCCCGTGAATCGCCCCGGGTTTTCCGGAGGCTCGGTTAGTTCCTCGTCTGCACCGTGACTCGCGGTCAAACTGAAAGCAATCGCCCCCGCCAGACCGGGGCGGCAATCTGACAGCTTGCACAAGTAGGTGACGGCCCGGCCCTCACTAGCAGGCCGCCAGGGAATCCTATTGATTTTCCTATAGCCAGCCACCGGCCCGAGTGTTATGTCATGGTAGGTGAGCACCCCTCCTTTCTTCACGGCCCTCACTACATGGTCGAGTCACGCGCGCGGGTTTGGCGAGTGGTTGCCGTCGCACTGGTCTCGCTGGCGATCGTCGGTTGTAAGAAAGCCGATGCCACGAACGATGCGCCCAAGACACTCCCCCCCGGGTTCCCCGCCGACACGGCGAAACCGGCAACCACGATTGCGCTGCCCGTGACCGTCGAAGAAGCGCGCGACGGCGACCTCGTGCTATCGATCATCACCAGCGGACAGGTGCGCGCCGAGCGAGAATCGCACCTCAAGGCTGAGGTCGGTGGAACCGTTCACCGTGTCGCCGTCCACCCGGGGCAGTCGGTTGTCAAGGGCCAACTGCTCGTCGAATTCGACCCGCGGCCTTTTGACTTGATCGCCCGCCAGCGGCAGGCGGAGGTTGACCGCGCCCAACTCGCCTACCTCGACCTCTGGCTCCCCGACTCGATCGCCACCGGCCGCGGACCGGGTGACGAGCGCAAGCGCGCGGCGTTGACGCGGTCGGGCCTCGAAGCCGCGAGACTCAACCTCGAGCAGGCCAAGCTCGATCGCGAACGTGCGACCATCACCGCGCCGTTCGACGGCGTCATCGATCGCGTCGAGGTGTCAGAGGGCGAGCGGATCGCGGCCGGCCAGTCCGTCACCACCGTCGTCGACATGCTCCACCTCCGCATCGAGGCGGCGGTGCTCGAGCACGACATCCCGGTGATCAGGGAGGGCGGCGTGGCGACCGTATCGAGCGCCGCATCGCCGAACGTGCAGGCGCACGGCCAGATCGCCGCCGTTCTCGCGATCGTCGACAGCACGACGCACGCCGGTCGCGCTTACGTTCGCCTCACGGGCAATGGTGTCCTTCGTCCCGGCATGTCGGTCGACGTTCGCCTCGAGGCTCGCCGCCTGCCTCATCGGCGTCTCGTGCCGAAAAAGGCCGTCATCGAGCGCGACGGCCGCCCGCTCGTCTTCGTCGTCCACAACGGTCGCGCCGACTGGGTCTACATCCAGCGCGGCCGCGACAACGGCGTCGACACCGAGGTGCTGCCGGACTCGATCACCAACGAGCTCCCGATCAAGGTCGGCGACCAGGTCATCACCCAGGGCCACCTTACGCTGACGCACCAGGCCCCGGTGCGCGTCGTCAAGAAAGAAGACCGACCCTGATGTCGCTGGCCTCGTTCGCGGTCAAGCGGCCGGTGACGACGGTCGCGGCCACGCTCGGCGTCGTGCTCCTCGGTAGCGTCTCGATCACCAAGCTTCCGGTGTCGCTGTTGCCGGACGTCGAGCTGCCGGTGCTGACGATTCGGACCACCTACCAGGGAGCGGCGGCGACCGAGGTGTCGCGCTTTGTGGCCGAGCCGCTCGAGAAGGCGATCGCCGCGACGCCGGGGATCGTCGAGCTACGGTCGGTGAGCCGGAACGATCAGGTCACGACGACCGTGCATTTCGCCTGGGGCACCGATATGGCAAAGACGGTGCTCAACGTTCGCGAGAAACTCGACAACGCCCGCGGCGGCCTGCCGACGAGCGCCGGTCGCCCGACGCTGCTCACGAGCGACCCGGGCGAACGGCCGATCGCGGTGATCGCGCTGACGTCGGCGGGCCCGTTGACCGATCTCGCGCACCTTGCCCAGGACATCCACGCTCGCCGGCTCGAACAGCTCGACGGTGTCTCGAGCGTCGCCGTCGTCGGCAGTCCGCAGGACGAGATCGAGGTCAGCCTCGATCCCGATCGCCTCCGCGCGATGGGCATCACCGCCGAACAAATCGCCGGCGCGATTCTGGCCTCGAACGCCAACGGATCCGGCGGCACGATCCGCCGCGGTCAGTTTCGCTTCGCCGTCCGCCCGCTCACCGAGCTCCAGTCGGCGGATCAGATCCTCGACACGCCGATCGGGATCTCCAGCCGCAACTTGAAACTGCGCGACGTCGGCCGCGTCGCGGTGACCACCGCCCCGCCGTTGACCGTGACGCGGCTCGGGGGCAAACCGGCGATCGGACTCGTTGTCTACAAGGACGCCGGCGCCAACACGGTGTCCGTGACCGACACGATGGCCGCCGCCCTCGAGCAACTGAAAAAAGACTACCCATCGGTGGCCGTCACCGTCGTCGCGGCGCAGGCCCAGTTCGTCACCGACGCCTTGAGCAATCTCTGGCAGGAGGTCTGGCTCGGCGGCCTGCTGTCGATTCTCGTGCCGCTGATCTTTCTCCGCGATGTCCGGTCGTCGATGGCGATCGCGTTGATGTTGCCTCTGTCTGTGCTCGTCGCGCTGGTGTTGCTCCAGGCGCTCCACGTCACGGTGAACGTCCTCTCGCTCGGCGGGCTCGCGTTGGGCTGCGGTTTGCTGATCGACAATGCGATCGTTGTCGCCGACGCCGCCGGGTCGCGGATGAAGGAGCTGGGAGAAACACGGGAGGAAGCCACGATCCGCGGAACCGAGGAAGTCTCCGGCCCGCTCATCGCCGGTACGCTGACGACGCTGCTCGTCTTCGGCCCAATCATTTTTGTGAAGGGGCTCGCCGCCGCGCTCTTTAGAGATCTCTCATGGAGCGTCGTCATGTCGGTCGGCGGTTCGCTGATCCTCGCGTTGACGCTGATGCCGGTCCTCATCGTCGGCCGCCGCAGACCGGCGAAGACCGTCGCGCCGCCAAAGCCACCGGGACCGAGGCAGGCAAAGCTCGGCGCTTGGGCCGACCGCGTCGGCGAGCGATGGGCGCACTGGTATGAACAGGGGATGATCTGGGCGCTCGATCACCCGCGCACGGTTCTCGCCCTCACCGTCGCCACGGTTGCGATCACGATTCCGATCGCCATGGCCACGCCGCGCGAGATCCTTCCCCGCGTTGACGAAGGCACTGTTGTCGGTTCGCTCAAGTTGGCCGAGGGGACGTCGCTCGACGAGACCATCCGTCAGGTCTCGCGCATCGAGGCCGTGGCGAAGGACTTCGGGTCGACGGCCAGCTATGCGCGCGTCGGGCTCGCCACCGACGAGGAACTTCTGGGTGGCGCCGAACCTGGTTCATCGGCGTCGGCGCAGATCATCATCCCCGCGCCGGACGGCAAGACGGCCGAGCAGATGGCGAACCAGCTTCGCGCCAGGCTGCCCGACCTCGCCGCCGGTGGCTACCTGTCCATGGACATCGCCGGCCAGAGTGAATTCGGCGCCCTCACCGGCCGCGAGGGGCGCCTCGTCAAGGTCGAGGTCGAAGGCCCGACCTACGTGGCGTCGCAGCAGGCCGCGGATGCGGTGCGCGAGCGGCTCGCCAAGCTGACCACGCTCTCCGACGTCAAGAACGAATTCGCCAGCACCCAGCCGGTGATCGAGATCCAGTTCGAGCGGGAGCGCATTGCCCAGCACGGACTGTCGCCATTGGCCGTTTCGACGGCGATGTCCGGCGCGCTCGGCGGAATCGGCGCCAGAGATCTCCGCGAGACCGATCGCCGCACGCCGATCAGCGTTCGCTACGCCGGCTCGGCCAACGAGGATCTCGAGGCGGCGCTGGCCACGTCGATCAACGGAGTACCGATTGCCGACCTGGTGACCGTGCACGAAACCCGCGCCCCGATCGAAGTCGTGCGGGTCCATCAGCGTCCGGTGACGATCGTCGAGGGGCTCATCGAGCGCGGGGGCACGGCCCGCGCCGTGAAGGACGTCGGCGCCGTTCTCAAGACGATGACGTTCCCGGGCGTGACCTTTCAGATCACCGGCGCCGACATCGAGCAGCGGCGAACGACCGAGCAGTTGACCTTCGTCGCGATTCTGTCGGCGGCCCTGATGTTCCTCGTCCTCGCCGGGGAGTTCGCCTCGTTCATCCTGCCCGCCGTCGTCATGTTGACGGTGCCGATCGCGGCCGTCGGGGGGATCATCTTTCTCTGGATGACGGGACAGAGCATCAACGCCGTCTCGCTCATCGGCATCGTCGTCATGATCGGCATGGCCGACAACGAAGCCGTCGTCAAGATCGACGCGATCCGCCGATTTCGTGAGAAAGGCCATTCCGTCCGCGACGCGATTCTGCTCGGCGGCCGGCAACGACTGCGCGCGATCGCGATGACCTCGCTGACGACGGTCACCGGCGTGCTGCCGTTGATGTTCGGCGTCGGCGGCGGCGGCGCGCTCTACCGGCCGCTCGCCGCGACCGTGATCGGCGGCGCCGTGAGCACGATCCTCGTCACCTTCTTCGTGTTGCCGGTCGCCTACGCCGTGCTCGAGGGAAGAAAGTGATTCACTGGGCCGTGCGTCGGCCGGCCGTTGTCTGGGCAGCGGCGTTCACGATCATGATCGCCGGCGGCATCGCGTTCACGCGCCTCGCGCTCGCGACCAGGACCGACGTCGAATATCCGCGTCTCAACATCTCGGCGGCATGGGGTCAGGCGTCGGCGGAGCTGATGGAGATGTACGTGACCGCGCCGATCGAGGCGGCCGTGCAGGGCGTGCGCGGCGTGCGCAAGACGTCGAGCGTGTCGGCGGCCGGTCGGTCGGATGTTTCGGCGACGCTCGACCCCGACGCCGACGTCCAGCTCACGCGGTTGGCGATTCTCGAGCGGATGGAAATGCTGCGCAGCGACAGCGTCTTTCCTGATCCCACGGTCCGTCCGGGCGTCGAGAACTATGTGCCCGATGCGCTGCGCGATCCGCCGCTGCTGATCTTCAGCGCCAACGGTCCCTACACGCCGGGAGCGCTCCAGAAGATCGTGAACGAGCAGGTGGTGCCGCGGATTTCGGCCGTCCCCGGTGTCGGGAAGGCGTACGCGGCAACCGGCATTCAGATCGGCATCGCCGTGATCTACGACCCCAGGCTGCTCCGCCAGCTCGAGATCTCGCCCTCGGCGCTCAGCGAAGCGCTGGCCGGCTCGCGCATGGTGGGGTCGCTCGGTGACGAGGTGCTTGGGGCATCGGTGCGTCACATCGTGCTGCGCGAAGAGCCCAAAGCGATCGACGAGCTTGCCGCATTGCCCGTCCGCAACGCACGGGGGCGGATCTTCCACCTGGGTGAACTGGCCCGCCTCACGCCCGAAGAAGACGCCAACGGCGCCTTCAACCGAATCGACGGTCAGCCGGCGATGACGATGAACGTGACGCGTGAGGCGAGCGCCGATGCCATCAAGACCGCGAGGAGTGTTCGCGCGGCGCTGGCCGAAGTTCAACCCGGCCTGCCAACCGGGATCAGGTTCACCGTCGTCCGCGACGAGAGTGAGGCGCTCGCGAACAAGCTCGCCGATCTCGAAAAGCGAGGCCTGATCGCCTTTGCCGCGGTCACGCTCGTGCTCTTGCTGACGCTGCGGAACATCCGCGCTGTCGCGCTGGTGATGGGTACCGCCGCGGTGGCGATCGCCGGGACGGCATTGGGACTGTTCATCTTTCACATCCCGGCCAACATGCTGACGCTCGCCGGGCTCGGGATGGGTGTCGGGATTCTCGTCCAGGATGCGATCGTCGTCGTCGATCGACTGGCGACGGTTGCCGACACACCCGAGGCGCGTGCCGGCGCGGCGGCGCGGATCTTCCCCGCCATCCTCGGAGCGACGATGACGACGATCGTCGTCCTCATTCCCTTTCTCTATCTGCAAGGGAACGCGCGGGCGGCGTTCTTCCCCTTTGCCGCGGCGTTCGCAATGGCGCTTGTCTGGTCGGTGCTGGCCGCGGTCGTGATGATTCCGGCGATCGGCCGTGGCCACGGCCTCAAGGCCCGACAATGGAAATTGGGTTTCCGCGCCTATGGGCGCGTGCTGCGCTGGGCGATTGCCTGGCGGTGGGCCACCGTCATCGTCTCAGCGACCGCCATCTCGTATCTCAGTTGGCACTTCTATAAGAAGGTGCCCCGCGGCACCTTCGGCGGTTACGGCCAGAACCGTACCTATATCTCTGTCAACGTCAATTTCCCCCGCGGGTCGAATCCGGAGAATCTCGACAAGACGATTCGTGAGTTCGAGAACATGGCCGTCGGGCGGCCGGGCGTCGACCGGGTCGTGGTGAATGGGCAGTCGACGAACGCCTCGATGCGCGTCGACTTTAGCGAAGACGCCGAGATGACGGCGATTCCCGTGCTGATGTACGATGAAATGACCGGCCGCGGCGTGCTGCTTGGCGGCGCGACGGTCGGCGTCCAGGGCAATGGGGCGTCGTTCTACTCCGGGGGCGGTGGCGGAAGCAGCGCCACGTTTCGCGTGAAAGTCCTTGGCTACTCGTACAACGGCGTCGGTGAGCTGGCGAACAACCTCAAGGACCGACTCGAGACCATTCCGCGCGTCAACGACGTGCGCGTCAGTTCGGGGAGTTTCGGCTGGTGGGGTGGTGAGCGCTCGTACATGGTGACGCTCACCCCCGACCGGCAGGCGCTCGCCCGCTACGGCATTTCGGCGGCGCAGTTCGCGATGGCGGTCCAGCGAGAGGTGAGCGGCGGTACCGGAGGCCAGCGGCTGACGATTGCCGGCGAGGAGGTCCGGGTCGCCCTCAAGAGCGAGGGCGCGCGCGAGCGCACGCTCGACGAGCTGCGCGAGGCCTACGTGCCGGCGGCGAGCGGTGCGCCCGTTCGCATTGGCGACATCGCCACGGTTGGGGAGCAGGAATCGCTGACGAGCATCGACCGCGAGGATCAGCAGTATGTGCGGATGCTGACTTACGATTTTCGCGGCCCGAGCAAACTGGCGAATCGCACGCACAAGGCGTTCATGGAATCCATCGCTGTCCCTGCCGGTTACAACGTGGCAGACGCCGGCAATTCCTGGGTCGGCGCGGACGAGAGCGACCGTGGGCTGTGGATGGTGTTCGGTATCGGCATCCTGCTCGTATTGCTCGCGGTGGCGGCGGTCTTCGACTCGGCGTGGGCGGCGTGGATGGTGCTACTCAGTCTTCCGCTTGCGCTGGCCGGCGTAATGGCGGCGTTCATCCTCGCCAAGGCGGCGTTCACCCGCGAAGCGGCCGTCGGGGTGATCCTCGTCGTCGGGCTCGCCGTGCACCAGGGCATTCTGCTCATCGATGCGGCGCTCGCCCATCGGCGGTCCAACTTCATTCGTTTTGGTCGCGGGACATTGCGGGCGCGCGATGCGTTTCGGGCGGCGATGGATCGGGCGGGGATGATCACGATTGTCACCCTGAGCACGCTCGCCAGCCTGTTGCCGCTGGCGATTCACACGCGGACGTCGGACATGTTCGGGGGGATCGCGCTCGCCACCGCTGGCGGAACCGTGGCGGGAACGCTTGGTGCGATGCTGGTGATGCCACCGCTCGTGGCGCTCGCCCTCCGATCGCCATCCAGAGCGGGCGGATCTTGATGAGTTGTGAATGACAAGTGGAGTGCTGGAACTCCGGCTTGGCGCGCCCGAACGAGAGCACGTTGACGCCAATCAGGCAAACAGCTATCGTGGCACTAGTTCACCGCCCCGAGGCCCTAGTGACAGCGCACGGCCGCCCTATCCGCCCAGTTCTGTTCCACGCCGGTCGGAGGCGAGCAACGGTCGGAGTAATTCTCGCGTCCCTGGTTGGTTCAACGGGTATCGGCGCGCCACCCGGCCCGCTCCATGACGCGCGAATCGTCGGGCGACAGGAGCCATCGGATCCGCTATCCTCCGCGGATTCATCCGCCATCATCAAGATTTCCGACAGCCCGCTGCCGTGCGCGACCTGCATCAGCATTACCCAGTTGGTGACCCTCGGCGACACTACCGGACCGGGGACGCTCAATAATCTTGGTGCCGGCGTCGTCCGCGACGCCTCGGGACGATACTGGGTTGGCCAAGTCAATTGCATCAAGATCTTCGACAGAAACGGGAAGTTTCTGGCGACGATCGGCCGCAGCGGCCAGGGTCCAATGGAGTTCGGAACTGCACGCCCGCTGTTAGTTGACAGCAGCGGCCGTGTTCACGTATTCGACCGATCCAACATGCGAGTGACGGTTATCGGGCCGGACTTGTCTCACGTCACTGACTATCTGGCGCCGGGCTACGTCCGTTCGCTAGTCGGCATCACTTCCGGGAAATATGTGGCGAGCATATGGCAATCGACCGCGAGCAGCCTGGGCGAACCTCTGCACCTCATCGAGGGAGAACATATCGTTCGATCCTTTGGCCATAGTCTTCGGCCCGAAGACATCTCTCAGTTCAATTTTGATCGGGTTCTCGCGCTATCCCGGAACAACCGCCTTTTCAGTGCACGGATGTATTCATATGAGATTGGTGTTTGGGAAGGCGCAGGAGAGTAGGAGGGTGCGACAGGCTAGCCGCCCTCGCCTTCAGATATCAAACGCCATTCGGTTGTGCAGAGAAAGGGAGCCATTTCAGGCATCCACAGCGCTTCCCAGCTATGACACGGTTCGCGCTGCGGATGGCGCAAGAATTGCGCACTATCATTTGGCGCCGGAGCCAAGCGTGTCGTGCGCCATCGAGGTCCGGCATCGCGAAATGAGGATTCACGCAGCAGCCGAGCCTGAGGCGAGAGGACTTGATGCTACTTCCCGTCCTACTATTGATCGCGACGAACCAGGCCGACACGGTCGCGCTGACCGAGCGGATCTGCGCCAACTGCACCATCACTTTGGAGCGCGTCGCAGTCCTTGGCGACAATGATGGCCCGGGTGCGTTGACCTATGGTACGGTGCTGGCTGTAGATGCGCGCAGGCGGTTTCTCCTTGCACACCGCGGCGCACCAGGAATGTTTTCCGTCTACGGACCCAATGGTCGATTTCTGCGAACTGTCGGGAGAAGCGGGAGTGGTCCAGGTGAATACACTCGTGTTTGGAACATGAGTTCTTCCGCCCGCGGCATCTTAGTCTACGACGACCTATCAAGACGGAGCACTGTCCTGGACCTCGACTTCAACGTAGTCGCAACGCGATCGGCGCAAGAACGGCCCGAATCGGTGATCTTTCGAAATGATGGCTCGGCTATCCTATCGGCGGTTGTTCCGACCACCGATGCAATTGGCTTCACGCTTCATGAGATTAGTCCCAAGGGGGAACGGGTCCGATCGTTTGCTGCGCCGCCGCTGCCGTACCGCGAGGATATGCGGGATCTGTTTGTTCGAGTCTTGAATGCCGGCTCTGATTCGGACACATACTGGGTCGCCCACCGCAGGGAATACGCCTTTGAACGCTGTGCATTTGGATCGGAGGAGTGCCGTGTGTTTCTGCGAGCCGCGAACTGGTTTTCGGCACCAAGCGCCCGCGACTTCGCCAGACGCAACATGGCGGAGGATCCGCCTTCCCCGAGCCTCGTTGGCGTGTGCCAAGACCCGGACGACGATCGCTACGCGTGGGCGGTCTTGATTGTATCCGATCCGAGGTGGAGGACTGCAATCAAGCCCGTTAACGCAACGGAGTATGAGATTGTTGATCCAGATCGATACTACGACTCGATTATCGAGAGAATCGATCTAAGGACTCACGAAGTCGTTTCGTCGACTCGCGTGGACGGACGTTTATACAAGTTCGTCGCACCAGGCGTGCTTTCTCGCTACACGGAGGATCCTGCGGGAATTCCGCGCTTGGAAGTGTTGCGACTCAGGGCCGGTCACACGCGATAGAAAATACTGGCGGATCCACACTTGCACGGGCGGAGGCAACGATGAAGATGAAATACATGGCAGCGACGGCGGCGACGCTCTGCTGCGGGGTAATCCTCACACTGGCAGCCCCAAGACGCGAGGTGCTGGCTCGATCGCGAGATGTCCTCTCGGCGGCGAAGTTCACCGACTGCACCGGCAACTGTTCTATTTGCGAAACTGATGGTCACAAAGCAACTGAAAGCGGAACCAAGAATGCTTCGCCCGGGAGTGGTTGGCACGGCAACTGCGCCGGCTACCCCGATTGCCTTGATCATCAGTGTGACGCCTCATCGCCTTCACCGGAGGAGCAGACCCTCAACTCCAATGCGCTGTTCCGGGAGGTCGGTGATGCGGTGATTCAAGACGATGAAGCAGCCCTACGGAGTCTGCTGTCGCACAATCCGCAACGACTTCATTACGTCGCTCGTCGTACGGCGATCCAGATCACGGCGTGTGATGGGTCAGTTATCGCGCACTACCCTATTTCCGTTGACTTGGCGGTGAGGCTGGCAGACTGAGTGACGTAGCGGGCGCCTGGCGAATCGCACGCACCAGGCGTTCATGGAATCGATCACTGTCCCTGCCGGTTACAACATGGCAGACGCCGGCAATTCCTGGGTCGGCGCGGACGAGAGCGACCGTGGGCTATGGATGGTCTTCGGGATCGGCATCGTTCTCGTGCTGCTCGCGGTGGCGGCGGTCTTCGATTCAGCGTGGGCGGCGTGGATGGTGCTACTCAGTCTTCCCCTCGCGCTGGCCGGTGTGATGGCCGCGTTCATCCTCGCCAAGGCGGCGTTCACCCGCGAAGCGGCCGTCGGCGTGATCCTGGTGGTCGGTCTCGCAGTGCACCAGGGCATCTTGCTCATCGATGCCGCACTCGCCCATCGGCGGTCGAACTTCATCCGCTTTGGACGGGGGACGCTGCGGGCGCGCGATGCGTTTCGGGCGGCGATGGATCGGGCGGGGATGATCACGATTGTCACCCTGAGCACGCTCGCCAGTTTGTTGCCCCTGGCGATCCACACGCGAACATCGGACATGTTCGGCGGAATCGCGCTCGCCACTGCAGGCGGAACCGTGGCGGGAACGCTCGGCGCGATGCTGATCATGCCGTCGCTCGTCGCTCTGGGTGTCAGACGGTCTCCCTCCAGCAAGGCGGCGGACTCATCATGGGCTCACGGCGCTCCCGTCACTCCGATCTAACAAAACCGTGGTCGAATGTCTAGAGTGTAAGGGAGAGTATCTCCTCGCCCCTAGTCGTTCCTACGGTCCCCTTACCCTGATTCGGAGGTAGAACGCATGCCAAACACCCAGTCACTGTTTCGGAAATTGCTTTGCGTCGTTGGGCTGGGGGTTGTAGCCCAATTCACCAAGCCAAACACCGCACTTGCCGGAGGCGGGAGCACTGTCAGTGCGCCCAGCTGTGTTCTGGCGGAACGCGATGCTAGTCGCCACGAGACCTACACCGATTGCGCAGAGTGTGTCGGTGGAGGGAGCGACGGCTGGTACGAGGGAGAACTGCAGAGTCCGTGCAACCTTTGCGATCACACTTGCGCCCTGTGTTTCGGTACTCCCCTTCGCTGCACAGGGAGTTGGTCTGCGCCCTTCAACTGGTGCGAAACCAACGCCTGTTTCGAGTCGATGCCTCACCCTGAGGTTCTTGATCTGACGGACGCGGCGATAAAGGGTAAGGATGCCACGGCCCTGGTTGATTTGATTCGCAGCAGGCCGACTGAACTGGTGTACAACGGCGAACGAGCTGCACTCCAGATCCTGTCGGCAACGGGGTCAGTGGTTGGGAACTATCCCATGCCACCTGACCTTAGCGGAGCGATTGACGACCGCCTTTGCAGGTCTGACATCAGGCCAACGGAACTCGATGCATGGGTCGCGAATCGGCCGGGGCGATGCCTCAGTTCGCTCGACTCGCGGACTCAATAGGAATTGGTATGAGCCAAGTCGAGCCTATACGCCAGCGGTCCGTCCGCTCCCCAACTCATAGAACGCCATGACCCAGAGGATTCGGTGGGCTTTCCATCTCGCCGCTGGTTTCGTGTCCATCGGGCCTAGCGCGCACGGGCAAACGCTTCAACCGGTCGTCGTCTCAGGCAGACCGACGTGCGGATCGTGCGGGATCAGCCTCGTCAAGACGTTCACGCTCCGTGCACCTGGCACTGCCGACGCCGTCGCTCGTCGGCAGGTCGCGCTCGATTCGGTCGGTCAATTCTATGTTGTCGGACAGAGTCGTGTGAAGATCCTCGTTTTCAGCAGCGCTGGGCGGTTCGTAAAGGCGTTCGGATCTGCGGGCGATGGACCTGGCGAGATCAGGGAGGTTTCTGCCATGACGGTTGGGCCAGGGGATAGCCTGTATGTCCTCGATCGGAGCAGAAGACTCTCGGTGTTCTCCCCGAGCCAACAGTTTGCCCGTTCCGTGCAGATGCTTTACAACCCCGAAGTCATTGTGGTTGAGCCAGACGGCAAACTGGTTGGCAAAATGTCGATCGCAACGGCTGACCGAGCTGGTTACAACGTTCACGTGCTGAGTAGCTCGAGTGAATTGTTACGCTCCATTGGTCAAACGTCTGAGCCGCAACTTGATCCACGGTGTCGCGCGTGCGCCGATCAGCGGCTGGCACCCGGCCCGGTACTTGGAACCGTCTGGATCGCCGCGGCCAACCGATATTCTTTTGATCTTTGGATTGCGACTGGTAGCGTGGAAGCGCGATACGTCGTGAAGGGGGCGGACTGGTTCGCCGATTGGGACAAACCGGCGCTTTGGCTGGACGGTTCAGAGCCCAAGAACTCGAGCGTTCTCCGCGTCTTTGGCGATTCGCATCATCGAATCTGGGTCTACGGCGTCCACGCGCCCAGCGATTGGTCGCCGCATCTCCTCCCGCCAGGCGGAGCCCTCAGCAGCGACCGGGGTGCGATCATCGGGCCCCGCGCCGCGCTCGACGATTGGGTGTTCGAAAATGAGACTAAGGACACGGAAGCGGTTATCGATGTGATCGATACGCAAATCCGCAGTGTTGTTGTGTCGGCGCGTATTCGAGGGGAGATGGTGTTTCTCAACGCTTCGACGGCGTATCACTTCACGCGTGACGCGATGGGGGAGATGATGATTGACGTGTATCGGGTCTCCCTGCGACAGTGATCGACCCGCGCCGTGGTCCCGCCCGTCTTGCGCCCGTTCTTCATTGGCGGCGCCCGCCGGGAGGTCGGACGGCCGATGCCTCCTCGGTGAACAGCGAGCTCCGGCGCAGATTCCCGCTGGCGTCGGCACGAACGTAGAGCTCCGCCACCAGGGTGCTGTCGAGCGACACACCCGGTGACGTCCACGAGCGCACGGACCGGGCAGCGCCGACGCTCCGAATGTTGACCACCAGAATATCCGATGGCTGAAGCGCGTTTCGCGAAACGCTCATGGTCGTGGTCGCGAAGGGTCTCGCGTTCCCAATCCGGATTCCGCCGCTTCCCTGCGAAGGGATCGCGTACACGATCACCTCGAAATCGCTCTGGTTGTTCACGATCAGCGGGAAGAAGTGCTGCGGCGCCTTCGCGCCCCGCCATAGCGCGGCGCAAGCGCTCATCGCAACCACCGCGAGCGCCACTTGAATCAGTCCCGTTACCCGACGGCGGTCTGCTACTCGCACCTGCAATCCTTTCCCGGGCCTTGCCCCGGATGCGTCAGCCGTCCCCGTGACGGCGCGTCAACCTGATGAACAGTGGCACCGCCGGCCGACAAGGGCCAGCTATTTCTTTCGCGGCCGGTTCGTGCTGCGCACCGTCCAAATCACGACCGTCGCACACTTTGTCGACCCTGGAGATTCAAACCGTGGCGGCGCGCTCGAAGGATTGTAAACCTCGATCGCACTCAACTCTCCCGGCCGTAAGTAGTCATCGATGTCACCCGGTGACAGCTCCTTCCACCGCGCGCCATCGACAATGAAATTCACGCAGCCATAGTTTGGGTCACGGGCTGACGTGATGATGTTGTTGCCCTTCGCGCCCGGGCTGATCTTCAGCATCGGGGCGCCGCGAACCACCTCGCTGAACAGCGGCGCCTGCGGCCTGATCTTGTCGCCGTCGAGGAAGAATCCGAAGCCCGCCTTCTTTCGGTCGGCGTAGCCGAGATCGGAGAGCACTTTGTCGCGCTCCGCGTCCACTCGGACCGCCGGAAGCTCATAGTCGTTCATCGTCACTGTCACGGATGTCGTCGCTGAGCTGCTGAGCTCGACCGACTTGTCAGTCGCTCCGAAGCCGAGCTTGCGCACTTCCAGCGATTGGGTGCCGGCGGCCAGGCTGTCGAACGCGAAATCCCCGCGTGCCCTCGTCAGCATGGCGAAGCCCGACCCCATGACCGACACGCGAGCGCCCGCGACCGGCTGACCGGCCTTGCTCATCACTCTGCCCGTCAGTCGGGCACTTCCGACATAGACCTGCTTCGTTAGCCCCGCGCTGTCCGTGATCGTCGCCGCCACCCGCGCCGCCATGATACTGATGCTGCGTAACCCGAGCGTTCCCTGATCGATCTGCACATCGACCTGGCCCGAGCTGACGCCATTGCGAAACACCTGGAGCTTGCCGCTGACCGGGCTCGGCAGCCCGCAGATCCTGTAGTTGCCGGCCGAATCAACAAGTGCCTCGCGGACCGTCGGTACCCGCAATCCGAACAGATTCTTTTCGTCGTACAGCAGCTGAACCCGTGAGCCGACGGCTGGTTTATCCGATTCGGGGTCAACAACCTGGCCGATGAGCGCCGCGGGTCCCCGGGCAGACGCCCCTCCAGCCGGGCAAACGAGCGAAACGATGTGCCCGCTCGAGGGCAGAGAAAAGTCGAGCGTGATGGTCTCGCCCGGCCGTAAGGGCAACGAGTTGGTCATCACCGCGAGGCCGATCGTGTCAAGCAACGGATGGGATACGTTCAGCCGATAACTGCCCGGCGGGATACTGTCGATCATGTAGCGGCCGTCGGCCCCGGTCTGCCCGACGCGAGCGAAGCCGTCGATGAGCACGATCGCCCCAGCCAGAGGGGTATTGTGCACGCTATCAAAGACGGCGCCGCGAATCGTTCCGACGCCTGACGGCACAACTGGGCGGGATTGGCTGGAGACCCCTGGCGGCCAAAGGACGCCGGCGGCAAGCATCAGGATCGCCACGCGCCGGTGGCTGGCGAGGATCGACAAGGTCACTGCATTCACCGCATCAAGAAATCGACGACGAGCGAGACGTTCGCTCCACAAATAATGATCGGACGGTGGAGATCCCACCAGTGAAACCAAGGCGGTCGCGCCGGAACTGTCATTGATGTGACACCGTGGCATCCGGCGGGGTTACACCCCTAAGGGCCCAAATCACGCCCGCGGTTGTTGAAGTGTGCTTGACGCGGTGCTCGCCCAGCCGTACCGTCTTCGCTTGTCAAGTATCTGCTCAGCGTGTTTGGGTGGATTGCGAGGGTGCCAGGCGTGTCTGTCAACGATGTTCGTGCACCATTCCCCTTGGAGGAATCGGTTTATGGGTTCAGGAGTAAGGAGACTGCTTCTCGTGGGCGGAGCCGCGATACTCTGCGTCGCGCCGTCCCGCCATGCGCTTCGCGCGCAGGGAACCATCACCGGCAAGGTGACCGCTGAGGTAACGGGCCGACCCGTAGCGGGTGCCCACGTACTCGTCCTCGGCTCCACGCAGGCGAGCGTCGCGGGCGAGGATGGGCGATACACGCTGAAAAACGTTCGGGCCGGAAGCGTCAGCGTCCAGGTCTTGAGCGTCGGGTACAAGTCCGCCAAAAAGTCGGTTGTGGTCACCGACGGCGCGGGCACCGAAGCGGACTTCACTCTCGCCGTGTCAATCGTTCAGCTCGCGGACGTCGTCGTCTCGACCACCGGTCAGGTGACCCGCCGTATCGAGCTCGGTAACGCGGTGTCGACACTGGGCGACGTCACCACCAACGTGGCGACGAAACCGATCCAGAGCGTGAGCGATCTTCTCCAGGCCAAGACGCCCGGAGTGCAGGTGCTTCCGAGCCCGGTGCTCGGTGGCGCGCCCACGATTCGGATTCGCGGCATCTCGTCGATCTCGCTCAGTAACGCCCCGATCTGGGTCGTTGACGGGGTCCGCTACAATATTGCCTCCCCAGGGACCTCTGCGGGACAGACCCCGCTGACGTTGCTCAATAGTCTCAGCCCCGAAGAAATCGAGGACGTCGAGATCGTGAAGGGTCCATCGGCGGCGACGCTCTATGGCACGAACGCCGCCAATGGCGTCATCGTCATCACGACGAAGAAGGGGCGCGCCGGCAAGACGCGATGGAACTTCTCCGCCGAGACGCGCACGATCGACGACCGGACCGATTACCCGATGCAGGCCGCGAATTGGGGTCATTCCCCGGCCGCGCCGACGATCAACAAGCGCTGTCAGTTGGGTCTGATGAACACCTCGAAGTTCACGAGCACCGTCACGCCGGCATCGCAGTGCGTCTCGGACAGCCTGACGTTCTACAACCCGCTCGCCGATCCGACCAACACGTTTATCGCGCTCGGCCGCGGATCGTTGTTCGGCCTGAACGTTGCGGGCGGCAATGAGCAGGTGCGCTTCTTCGCCAGCGCGGACGCCGACAATGAGTTTGCCCCGATCCAGATGGGGGCGACCGACATCAACTTCTACCAGGACTCGCTGCACACTCCGGTGACGGGCCAGATGCTCCATCCGCGTCAGCAGCAAAAGTTCAACGTGCGGAGCAATCTGTCGGCGGCGGTGACGCCGAAGCTGGACTTCAACGTCAACGCGGGGTTCGCGAAAACCACGAACACCATCGAGCCGGACAACTCCCTGCTCATCGCCCTCATCTATCTTGGCGAGGCTGGGTATGGCTACAAGGGGTGTCCGGCAACGCCGGGTCCCGTTCCGGTGCCGGCGAATTCAGGCACCGCGTGCGGACTCGACAAACCCTACCGCGACCCGACCGGTTTCCCCCTGCACGACTTCAACTCGTTCGCGCCGGGCTCGGTCATGCAGTTCGTCACGCCGGTGGACGTCCAGCGTTTCACCGGAAGCAGCGATTTGAGCTGGCGTCCGCTTACGTGGATGCAGAACGACGCGACGGTCGGCATCGACCTGTCGACGACGGACGTGTTTCACGTGTGCAGGCTGAATGAGTGTCCGCAATCTGGCGCGACTTCCCGGGTCGGCAACGTCTCCGATGCGCGTGCGAATCGCAGAAACTTTTCCGTCAAGATGTCGAGTACGGCGACCTGGCAGATCAGCCCGTCGGCCAACCTGAAGACCTCGGTCGGGACGGATTACACCAACGAAGAAGTCGAAGCGTTGAGTGCGTCTGGGCGTACACTCCCGCCGGGCGCGTCGTCGCTTGGCGCGACCTCGACGTTTGTCAGCTTCTCAACGACCCAGCCAACTGCGGTCAAGACCCTTGGCTACTACATCCAGGAGCAGGCAGCTCTGCGTGACCGGCTCTTCCTGACTCTTGCGGCGCGCCAGGATCAGAACAGCGCGTTCGGCAGCGAATTCCAGCACGTCCTGTATCCGAAGGCGAGCGTATCGTGGCTCGTTTCGGACGAAACGTTCTTTCCGAGCTTTTCGTGGCTCGACGGCTTCCGCCTTCGGAGCGCCTACGGGGCCAATGGGGTCCAGCCGGGCGCGACAGCCGCGCTCAACACCTTTGCGGCCACGACCGTTAGCGTTGCAAAGACGGACCTCACAACCGGCAGTGACCTTGCGGGGCTCGCGGCGAGTAACCCGGGCAACGCGTTGTTAAAGCCTGAAACGTCGGCCGAGTTCGAGGCCGGCTTCGAGACGGACATGTTCAATCGCCGCCTCCATTTCGACTACACCTTCTACAACAAGAAGACCAAGGACGCGCTGATCAGCGTACCGATTCCGGCGTCCGTCGGCGCCTCGGTGACAAGCCTGCTCAAGAACGTCGGCTCGACTCAGAACTGGGGTCATGAGGTCCAGATCAACGCCCAGATCATTACGACCCGAATGCTGGCATGGGACGTCACCATGAGTGGGTCGCACAACAGCAACAAGTGGGTTGACCTCGGCAAGGATGCGACGAAGTTTGGATGTCAGACCAAGGCAGTTGTTGCCCCGGCTCCACCTCCGGCCGCCAACTGCGATGATTTTGTCATCGGCCTTGGCGGTACGACGCAGCAACGAAAGTCCTATCCGTTGAACGCGCAGTGGTATAAGCCGTTCCACTACGCCGACACCAACGGCGATGGAATCCTCCAGGTCTCCGAAGTCATCGTGGACAGTGCGCGCTTCGCCACCGGGTACAACACGGCGCGTGATCTGTTCTCGATCCAGAACGGATTCGACCTGTTCGACCACAGGCTCCGCATCAACGCGATGTTCGACTACAAGGGCGGCGGCAATATTCAGGACGGCACCAACAACTTTGACTGCCTGTCAAACGTACCGTTATCGTGCCCGGAGACGCAGGATCCGAATACCCCGCTGTGGAAGCAGGCTCGTGCCATCGCGGGCACCTACGGAACGGTCGTCGGTGACACCAACAAGACCACCGGCGTCATCACAAACCAGATTGTTCAAAAGACGGGGATCGGTTATTTCCTGAGCCAGCAGTTCTGGAAATTCCGCGAGCTCTCGGCGGTGTACCAACTGCCGCCGCGCGCGGTCAGTTTCATTCGCGCACAGAACGGCTCAACCGTCGTGTTCGGCGTGCGAAACCTGCACACGTGGACCGGGTTCACTGGCATTGACCCAGAAGCCAACTTCGGGGTCGGCGGCTCGGAGAATCAGAACGACTTCAATACGGCCCCCGTGCCGACGTATTTCACCTTCCGTCTCAACCTGAAGTACTAACCCAACTGAGGACGACAGACATATGAAGACGAATATGAATCGTGCCCGGTGGGCATTGGCGGTGGGTCTGGTCTCGGTCGCCGCGCTCGCCGCGTGCGATTCGGTTAAGACCGAGTTGCTTCAGCCCCAAAACCCGGGTCTGATTGACCCGACGGCTGTCACGACGCCGACGGCCGCCCTCGCGCTCCGCATTGGGGCGCTCGGTCGCTACAAGCAGGTCGTGAACTGCGGCAATGGCGAATGCGCCTGGGCGCAGAGCGGACTCCTCACCGACGAGTTCAAGAACGCGGACTTCCAGGTTCCGCGGGCCGACGTCGACCAGCGCAACATGGCCAACGATCCGAACTGGAATTACTCGGGAACCACCCAGTCGCGCGGCTTCATTCGCGACGCCATCGATGCGCTGAAAAAATATGCGCCCGACAGTCTGTCGATGATCGGTGAGCTGTACGCCGAGCTCGGCTTCATCGAGATGACCCTGGCCGATAATTACTGCAACGGTATCCCACTTGGACATACGATCGCCGGCGTCCAGACGAATGGTGTGCCGCTCACAACCCAGGCAGTGTACGACAGCGCCAACGCCCATCTCGACACAGCGATCCTGAAGATTACCGGCACCGACGCGCAGAGCGTCTATGCCAGGCGCGCCGCCCAGATCTTCAAGGCGCGGGTGCTCGTCATGCAGGGCAAGTTCGCCCTGGCGGCAGCGCAGGTCACCGTCGCAAACGTACCGACGACCTATCAGTACGACATGGTGTTCTCGGCCACAGGCGGCACCAACGGACTGTGGACCGTCGCCAACTCCATCGCGCGAATCACGGTTGCCGACAGCTTCGACATCGTGAACTTGCTCCCGAACCTGATCGTCAACGCGTTGCCGTTCGCATCGGCAAACGATCCGCGTGTCCCCGTCCTCAGCGGCAATGTGACTGTCCCCAAGGTCACGGCCGAAGACCAGTCGACGCCAATGTTCCTTTCACAGCTGTGGAAGGGGCAGTTTGACCCGCTGGTACTGGCGTCGGGGGTCGACGCACGGCTGATCGAAGCCGAGGCGGCGCTGAACGTGCCCGACATTACCGCGATGATGGTCATTCTGAACAGCCTGCGCACCGTTCGGCCGTTGTCGCTCGCGGCGTACGCGGTGCCCGCGATGGCGGCGCTGCCGACACCGGGTACCCAGGCGGCTGCAACAGCGCTGTTCTTCCGTGAAAAGGCCTTCTGGACGTTTGGTCGCGGGCAGCGCTTGCCCGACATGCGGCGCATGGTGCGCCTCTACCCAACCGTCTACGCGGACGAATCGAAGGTCTTTCCGAAGGGAGTGTTCTTCAAAGGTGGGAACTACGGGAGTGACGTGAATTTCCCGGTTCCGAGCGTCGAGCAGGCCAATCCGCTGTTCTCGGCCTGCCTGGATAGAAAGGCGTAGAGCTGTTTTTTCTTGCACGACGGCCCGTGAGCAATGTGCTCACGGGCCGTTGTGCGTTGTGTCCCGGCGTCGACCGCCTTACGGGGTTTGCACAGACCGCCGCGCCGCCGTGTAGAACGAGCTGTTGCTCATGTCGCCACGCGAGTCGGCGCGAATATCGAGTTTGCCGATCAGGCCGTTGTTGAGCGTGATTCGTGGACTCACCCAATCGCTCGCTCCGGTTGCCGTCCCCACCATGTGCAGCCGCACCACCATGCGGTCGACTCCCTGGAGAGCTGACGACGGCACATCGACGGTATCGGTCGCAAACGACCGCGAGTTCGTAAGGCGAATTCCTTTTGCGCCCCCGGCCGGAACCGCGTAGACGACGACCTCGAGCGTGGTGCGATTGTCGATAACGAGTGAGTTCACAGACTCGTCGGACTGCGCGCCCTGCGGCAGGGGGGCGCACGCTCCAATGGCCACCGTC
>Ga0315281_10001750_pt1 | contig 32204 bp, 36 predicted proteins | sample YL17G07_0_MG_FD_204540 | JGI IMG/M metagenome (GOLD analysis project Ga0315281, IMG submission 204540) | Sediment microbial communities from Yellowstone Lake, YNP, Wyoming, USA - YL17G07_0 | ecosystem: Environmental > Aquatic > Freshwater > Lake > Sediment | place: USA: Wyoming | collected...
AATATTGGCAAACTGGGGATTTAATTCGGAACGTACAAATTCAAATTCAAGATGGTAAACCGGCTCCCATGCCTTGGTATAAGCTTCAAAAACTGCGCTGAGTATATTTTGAATGATGCGATGTTCGGTCTGCGTGAATTCGCGACCTTCTACGCGGGTATGGAAACGCCCGTCGCCGCCGAACATGGTATCCACGACCAGGAATACCAGATTAGGTTCGAAAATAAACAGTGCATTGCCGCGCAAGGGTTTGGCCTGCACCAGGTTCATATTGGTGGGTAACACCAGGTTGCGGATGAAATCTACAAATTTCACTACACGTACCTGACCAACTGAAATTTCAGCTGTGCGTCGTATCAGGTTAAACATGGACACGCGCAGCATTCGCGCAAAGCGCTCGTTGATGACCTCCATGGTGGGCATGCGCCCACGCACAATACGTTCATTCGATGCAACGTTATACGGGCGGGGTTTGGTTTTGTCTTCTACTTCTTCCTTCGCGACTTCCTCACCCGTTACGCCGCGGAGTAGCGAGTCAACTTCGTCCTGGGAAAGAAAATCGCTCATGGCTTGATTATTGAATTATGAATGAAGTAAATAGCACATCAACAATCCCCTTTTTTTCCGTCTTTACTTGCGCAGTGGGATGAGGTGTTGCTGCCGGGGCAGAAACGGCTATAGCATCCGCATTGATTTTTTCCTCGGCGGCAGGTTCAACTTGAGATGCGGCAGCTATCTGGGTTGGTTTGTGCGCAACAGTTGCCGGTGCAGGAGCATCAATAACGCCGATAACGGCATTGCTTAATGTGAGTATCTCCTTTACCAGCTTACTTTTTCCTTCTGCAGTTAACAGTTCGGTGGCTGTTTTGGTGGTGAGAAGTTGCAGTATTTTGCTGCGAATCTCGGGTAGATTCAGTTTGATTTTTTCTTCGTTTTCAACCTCGAAAAGCTTAAGGGACAGGCCCAGTTGCAAGTATTGATCGCTGGATTCGCGTTGCAGGTTAACGGTAAAAGGTTCAAGCGCTATGAATATGGGGGGCTTGGGCGGGGCTACCTTGACTTCTTCGACATGCGCCGTGTCACCTTTCCCTTTGGTGAAATACCAGGCCGCACCGGATGCAATGATCACGGACAAAGAGACGATAACGCCTACCAGAAGTTTGTTGCCGGATTTTTTTGGCGCAACTGGATCATCCGGTTTTTTTGCAGCAGGCTTTATATTTTGTGCCATCTTGATATCTTTCTTTTGAGTAAGTGGATTATCGTGAAAACGATGCGTCTTCCATTGGGGGAATAGAGCGGATTATGAGCCACATTTTTGTGCTTAAGCAAACGTGTCTACCATGCCTTTATGCTGTTTAATGTGTGTAATTCGGGTTTCCGCAGGGCTTGTGCTGTCAGTGCCTGATATGGCAGACAATGGCTGCGTGCTTCCCCTGGAATGGTTGCCAGCCTGGTTGGGTTGGTGTTGCGCTGCCTGATCATTGACCGTGGCATTTCCCAGCATAATACCGCTCTCGGCCAGCATTTCGCGAAGTTTGGGTATCGCCTGTTCGATCGCGTCACGTACTGCCGCATGAGGCGATGTAAATATGGCGTTAGCCTGGTCTCCATTCATTTTGATGGTGACATCCAGCGGACCCAGTTGCGGCGGGTTGAGATGCAATTCTGCGCTTTGGTTGTGCTGAGTGGCGATCCAGGTCACTTTTTGGCTGAACTCTTCGCCCCAGGCCGCTTGTGTGAGTGCAGTGCTGATGCTGGTCTGGTTGTTCGGTGGGGTAGCGTTCGATAAGGCAGCGGAGAAGGAAGGCTGCTGCGTTGGAGCGCCGGCTTCGCCGATAAGACTTCCGTGTGGCGATTGTTTGCTATCAGCCAAGTCTGCTTCTTTGATGACGGGCATTTTTGCTGCATCAAAAAACCCCTTGTTGCCTTTGAATATATTTTCAGGTTTTGCGGGTGCGCCTTCCAAAGCAAGTTCGCTAGCCTCTCCAGTTTTGTTGGGTGATCCGGGCAGGAGTTGTGTCGTTTGCAGAGGTATTTGCAGAGGGATTTCTGGATTCGTTTGCGGGACATTTTGCAGCAACGGGATGTTGTTGCCAGACTGCACAGCTGCAGCCTGATTTTGTTGTGTTAATAAGGCTGTCAGCATATCTGCTGGCAACGAATTTGAATTTGGATTGATCGCTGCTGTTTCTGCGCTTTCCTGTTGCTCGGGTTGCGTGCTGTCATTCGCAGATGAACTGGCATCCTGTACTGGTTTGTCCGAGTCTGCAACCTGGCGTGCCAGTACATTGCTGAATCCCTGCTCTTCTTGCTGGTTAACACCATCGCTGCTGGCAGGACTGGAGTTGCTGGCAGCGGCGCTCGCGTTGCTTGCGGCTGGAGGAGTGTTGTTGATGCTAATAGGTAATGCTGCCATGATATAACTCCCAAGTAAGGTTGTTCAATTCTCGTCGCCCTGTTCGGCACTTTTATAAGCGTTGCGACGTCCGCTGTGTTCATCAAGTATTTTTTGCTCGTTCTTTGCCTCTATTTTTCTTTCCGCTTCGTCATGGCGCTTGGACAAGGTGTCGAAAGATTTCATACGGCGCTGCATGTCGGATAATTCGCTGCGGCCTTGCTGTACGGAAAGTTGCGCTTGCGCAACCACGGCATTTTGCTGTGCGATTGCTTCATCCAAACGGCAAATAAAATCCTTGAAATTACGCAGCTCTTGTAACGCCATACCGTCTTTTTCGGCGTTCTTTAATTTCTCCTGATAATCTTTGCGGTACTGTTGCAGCATTTCCAGCTTGCCCTGCGCAGTCAGGTGGTTATTGTTAAGCAGGCCAAGTTTGCGCGTGGCCGCGTCATTTTTTTGTTTTGCCAGATGTACCAAAGGTTGTAAGGGGAAGGCATGGCTCATGGCGTCATTCCTTAATTATTGTTCACCATCTCGGGTGTCGCAGTCTGCATTTCTATACGGTTGGCGTTATTGATGCCGAAAAGGTCCGTGAGATCACTCAGGCTTGTTGCATAGGATTCTGCGTCGAACATGCCTTGCTTGAGAAAGTGCTCCATGCGCGGATACATGATAATGGCTTCGTCAAGCAACGGGTCGCTGCCCTGCACATAAGCGCCCACGCTAATCAAATCGTGGTTGCGCTGGTAGTGTGCATATAATTGTTTAAAGCGCTGCACCAGGCTGAAGTGCTGAGGTGTGACCAGATGGTTCATCGCGCGGCTGATGGAAGCTTCGATATCGATGGCGGGGTAGTGGCCCTGCTCAGCCAGGCGGCGCGACAGAACGATGTGTCCATCCAGAATCGCGCGAGCGCTATCGGCGATGGGATCTTGCTGGTCGTCGCCTTCAGTAAGCACGGTATAAAAGGCGGTGATCGAGCCGCCCCCCTCGCTGCCGTTGCCTGCGCGTTCCACCAATTGCGGCAGTTTGGCAAAGACCGAAGGCGGGTAGCCTTTGGTGGCGGGCGGTTCGCCGATGGCGAGGCCGATCTCGCGTTGCGCCATCGCATAGCGGGTAAGCGAGTCCATAATCAGCAGCACATTTTTGCCTTGATCGCGAAAATATTCCGCGATAGTGGTGGCATAGGCCGCGCCCTGCATGCGCATCAACGGGCTGGTATCGGCCGGGGCGGCGACAACTACCGAACGCATCAAACCTTCCTTGCCGAGAATGTTGTCAATAAATTCCTTTACCTCGCGGCCGCGTTCGCCTATCAGCCCGACCACGATCACATCGGCACTGGTGTAGCGCGCCATCATGCCGAGCAATACGCTCTTGCCTACGCCGCTGCCTGCAAATAAGCCCATGCGTTGACCGCGCCCGACAGACAGGAGGCTGTTGATGGCGCGCACTCCCACATCCAGCCCGTCCTTGATTGCCGCGCGATTGAGCGGATTGATCGGGCGGCTTTGCAAGGGCGCGCTTGGGCCTGCATTCAATGCGCCCAACTGGTCCAATGGTCGACCGGAGCCGTCTAATACGCGTCCAAGCAGCATTTCACCAACCGGCAAATGACGTGCCAGATCTGCCCCGCGTCTGCGCGGTGTGGGGCACTTTCCAAAAAAAAGTGAGGAGACAGCCGGTTCCGCGGGTATTACCCTTGCACCCGGTACGAGTCCTTGCACATCGTTTTCCGGCATCAGAAATAATTTCTCGCCTGAAAATCCAACCACTTCTGCTTCGATACGGTTATTGGGCAACTCAATCACACAGGTGCTGCCAACCGGCATGCGCAGGCCAACTGCTTCCATCACCATTCCGGTGACGCGGGTCAGGCGTCCGCTGGTCAGCAGAGGATTGCACAACGAGACCGATTCGCTGCAACAATGCAACGCATCAAGCCAGCGTTGTTTATGGAGGTTTATTCCTGTATCCATGAGCTGTCCTGTCCGATTGAAGCAACGATGCGTTGCCAGCGTTTGTCCACTGTGGCATCGATTTGACTATGCGCAGTTTCAACGCGTACTCCGCCGTGTGAAATTTGCGGATCTTCAATAATTTTCCAGCCAGTGTGGCTGAGTTGTTCTCCGATGTTGGTGCGAACCATGGCGGCATCGTCCGGGTGCAACAGCAAATGCGCACCTTGATTGAAGTGCGGTAGGCTGCTAATCGCTTCGCGTATCACATTCAGCAATATTTCAGGTTTGGTTTTTAGTGTCTGCTGTACCATTTGTTGCGCGACCCCAAGCGCAAGCGTGAGCAGATCCTGCGCAATCTCAAGATCGGTTTGTTGCAAGGCTTGCTCCATCGCGGCAAGCAGTGCAGTCATGCGCTGCGCGCCTTCCGCAAATCCAGCCAGGTAGCCCTCCTCGTGCGCCTGGCGTTGCATTTCTTCAATTTCCAGGGCGGTAGGCAAGACGACGTTTGAACTATTCTTGTTCTTGCTGTGTTGACTCAATGAACCGTTAAACACCGGCATTTCCCATCGTTCGTAGGTGGTGAGATCTTTCTTGAAGATGAGCGGATCAGACATAGGTTTCGTCTCCCTTGGGGCCAAGTGAAATCTGGCCTTCGTCTGCCAGACGGCGCGCTACCTTGAGTATGGATTTCTGTTCGGCATCGACTTCGCTGAGTCTGACCGGGCCTTTTGCTTCCAGATCTTCACGCAGCGTTTCGGCTGCACGCAACGACATATTTTTGAAGACTTTATCGCGCACAGGTTCACTCGCGCCTTTTAGGGCGATGATCAGCGATTCAGATTGAATTTCACGCAGGATAAGCTGAATGCTGCGGTCTTCAATTGTGATGAGGTTGTCGAATACGAACATTTGATCCTGAATTTTCTGCGCCAGATCGGGATCGATTGAGCGCACGTTTTCAATGACAGAGGTTTCAGTTGTCGAGCCGACGAAGTTGAGAATTTCTGCAGCAGTTTTGACCCCGCCGCGGGTGAATTTTTTGCTTGCGGCACCGGATAGCATTTTGGTAAATACCTCATTCAATTCATGCAACGCAATGGGCTGCACGCCATCCAGGGTGGCAATGCGCAGCATTACGTCGTTACGCAAACGATCAGCTAACAAATTAAGAATGCTTGATGCCTGGTCAGGTTCCAGATGTACCAGTATGGTGGCGATGATTTGCGGATGTTCGCCTTGTATCAGGTCGACAATAGCGTGCGGTTCCATCCATTTCAGGCTTTCAATGCCGGTTGTATCGTTGTTGTGCAAAATACGATCCAGCAGACCCGCGGCCTTGTGGGTGCCCAATGCTGCAGTCAGCATGTTGCGGATATAGGCGCTGGAATCCATGCCGATGGTGGTTTTTTCCAGTGCGCTTTCATGGAAATTCTCGAACACATCGTAGATCTGTTCTTTGGTAAGATTGCGCAATGTCACCATCGCAGCGCTAACTTTTTGTACCTCTTTTGGCTCAAGAAATTTCAATACTTCCGCCGCCTCGGTTTCACCCAGGGTCATCAGCAGAACGGCGCTCTTGATTGTGCCGTCATGGCTCATTATTCGTTCACCCAGTCTTGTACTACGGATGCTACAATTTTTGGAGTCTGCTGCGCCATGGTTTTAGCCTGCTGCACACTTGCATCGTAAGAAGTATCTTTTCTCTTTGCAGCAAACTCTTTTGCCATATCCTTGATATCGTCGGTTGCCTGTTGCGTTTTGACTACCTCACTGTTTCTGAATATTTCAATGTATTTTCTGAGGATAGGGCGCAGGATGCCAAATAAGATATATAGACCGGCAATTGAAAAGAAGATGTACTTCAGGAACTCCTTGGCCAACGCAATGATTTCAGGCTGTTTCCACAGGGGAATTTCAGGCGCTTGAATTTCCGGGGTTTCGGTAAAGGCACTATTAAGCAGGTTCAGGCTATCGCCGCGTTGGGCATTAAAGCCCATCGCATTTTTAATCAGGTTATTCAACTGTGCCTGTTCGGCCGGGGTAAACGGTTTGGAGATGGTTTTTCCTTTTGAATCTGTGGTGGAACGATTATTGATCAACACGGCTACTGATAGACGTTTGAGGCTGCCTGTAGGCAGTTTGGTGTGGCGTATGGTGCGATCCACTTCATAGTTGGTGGTGGCTTCCTTGTGCAAGCTGGTGTTCTCGGTTGTCGCGGATGCTACTGTACTTGCAGGAGTAACGATGGGCGCCGTTGCTGATACCGGGGGTTGATTGGAAAGCGCACCAGGCACACCGGCCGGATTATTGGAAACCCCATTTTTGGATTCCGTGGTCTGTATGCTGCGGATAGAAGATTGGTTGGCTTGCTGGTTGGGCCTGTAGCTTTCCGCAGTCTGCTCTGCTTGAGTAAAATCAACCTCTGCTGTGACCTGTACACGCACATTTTGTACGCCCATGAGGGGTGCAAGAATATCTTCGATGCGCTTGATATGATCCTGTTCAATTTGCCGCACATATTTGAGCTGTGTTGCATCCAATGATTCTGCGGTTTCTCTGATTGAACTCAATAATGTACCCAGTTGATCCACAACGGTGACGTTGGCTGAAGGCATGTTGGGAATGCTGCTGGATATCAGGTGCACAATCGCGTTAACCTGTCCGAGATCCAGAGAACGTCCGGGGTGCAGGGTCAACACTACCGAAGCGGTGGGTTTTTGCTGATCTTTGACAAATACGGTGGGTTTTGGAATGGCCAGATGAACGCGCGCACTTTGCACCGAACCCAAGGTTTGTACCGAACGCGAGAGTTCTCCCTCAAGCGAACGCTGATAATTGACTTGCTCAAGGAATTGACTGGTGCCGAATTTCTGGTTTTCCATCAGCTCAAACCCGGCTGGCCCCCCCCTGGGTAACCCCTGCGCAGCAAGACGCAAACGTATTTCATGTACTTTGTCCGCCGGTACAAGCACGGTACCGCCCCCTTCTGAAAATTTGTAAGGGATATTTTGTTGCTGCAATGTTTCGATAATTGCTCCACCGTCGCGGTCGGACAGGTTGCTGTATAACACGCGGTAGTCGGCCGCCTGGGTCCACATCCACACAGAGATAATAATCGCAGCAAAGGCCGCAATGGCCGCCAGCACAACAATCTTGTGCCACGTACTCATTTTGGTCAAATCTCTAATTAGAGACTCTTCTGGCTCGACAATTTCTGGCGCAGGTGCGTTTGCATCAGCAGGTTTGTTTCCAGGGGATGGGGTAGTTGCCATGTCTTCGCCAGTAAATGTTGACTTCAAATAAACCTTATGTTGCGCATTATCGGCTCGCCTGTGAAATACAGTACGGTGAAAAGCGATGGAATTTCAGTCCTATTCCACTACTGGCTGTTCAATGCGGCTGTTATCGTACTCACATCAGTAACGTGAAACTCGCACAGTGTTTCGTTGCCCATTTTTCTTTCCGGTGCCCGACCAGAAGTTTTCGGACTCCGGGGTAGGGTTGGGGAGAGCGAAGCGAGGAGCCGGGAAAACTGGCTTGGCGAGTTTCTACATCAAGGATGGTATTTCTGCCATGCTCATTAGAGAGGGGGTAAATCATGAATGTTCCCAAAGTAGACAGTATATTAGCTGAAATGCGTGCTGCGACGATTGCAGCGCAGGGTGGAGGCATTGCCAAGATGGGCCAAGCCGCAGTAGCCGGGGGAGGTGTGGTTGATTTTGCAAGCGTACTGAAGTCTTCTCTGGACGGGGTGGCCCGGGCGCAAAATCAGGCCACGGTGATGCAAAACGCCTTTGTGATGGGTGAGGATAAGGTCAGCCTGAGCGACACCATGATTGCGACGCAGAAGGCCAATATTGCGTTGCAAACCACGGTGCAGGTGCGCAATAAAGTGGTGGCCGCGTATAACGACATCATGAATATGCAGGTTTAAGCCAAATTGTCTATTAGGCTCCTACAATGGTGTTTGGTTCTAATACCTGCTTTGGGTTTACTGCATAATCAAATTCATGTAAATGCGTTTTTCCGCAGACTCGCCTGCATGCTTCTTTCCAATGAGCGTATTGAGCTGCCTGTGCGGTAGTTAAACGATACCTGCAGCTCATCACCAGCTTGCGCTTCTACTGGTGTTTCCAGCGGTAGTACCAGATAGTCTATCAGCCAGTCTATAGAGGTGGAATGCTGCAGCAGCACAGCCAAAATATTTTTGGTGATAAAGCGCAAGGCATTAACGTTACCAGCCTGGCTTAGTATAAAGCTGCCTCGCCATTTAATTTCTTGTGAGCCAATCTGTGTTAAATCCAGCGTGCTATAGACAGCTGGTGCCGCCAGTTCGGTGCTGGCATCCTGCATAATATTGGGGCGCTGGAATTGTATGATGGGCGCGTAAAACCCGTGAAAGTCATAGTCTTGCTGTAGTGGCTGGACAGCCATGATGACAGCTTCTGGAATAAAAACAGGTAACGGATCGCCAAATTTGAGCAAGTAGCGTTGTTTGAAGGACGCTATCATTTCCACCTGTTTTTCGCGCAGCATGGCGACATGTATCATTTCGCAGATCACCACATCAACAGGTTCGGGCGGTAAATAATCAAATGCATCCGCGTGGATGACTTCCACCTTGTATCCGTCGGGATTCAGGGCGAGAAAGCGGCGCGACTCGGCTACCAGATCCAGATTGAATTCGACACACCAAACCTTGCCCGCTTTCGCTGCGGCAAAGCAGGAGAGTACGCCGGTGCCGCCACCCAGTTCGAGCACTTTCGCACCCTCGAAAACGATATGGTCAATTGCCGCCTTGAATTTACTCATGCGGTTATCGTCGTTCAACATATTGTGGTGATAATGCAGCGGGATGAATTGGCCCAGATAGTGGGCCTCTGCAGCTTCTTCGTGTAAGGCATCGCGCTGGGCGGGAGATTTCAATGCAGGCTTTATGGGCATGCTGTCATCGCTTTTTTGGAGTTGCAGGTGCGGATTCTGCCGGGTTGATGTTTCTTTGATTCACGTTGTCAGTGTCCGGAAAGTTTGCTTTGCATAATACTCACATAGCGTTGCAGCAGCATGCCCATCTTGCCATCCATATGTACAAATTCACAGCCGGCGTGTTTGGTGACGATGCCGCCGGGTGAGGTGACCTCAAACAGGTTTTTGACTTGTACGGTTGCGATCAGAGTGCCGATATCTGGAAGTTCGATACGACAATCGGTATAAGTCTCCCCCTCTACAAGGTTGACGCTCTGTTCACTGCATACCAATGCGATACCCCCCACGCTAATATCCATAATGGTAACTTCAGACGGCTGCACAGGCATGGCTGTCTTGAGCGGAATAAGGCATTTTAAATGGGCATCTGGCGGCACGGTAAGACGGAAAAAATCCCGCCGTTGCAGGCGCACCATGTTCGCAGGCAGCGGACAATAGAATGCAGGATGTGCAGCGTAGATTGCCATCTCGATCTGATGGCAGGTAAATTGCACTTTCGCTCCCTGATACATGGTGACAAAGGTGATGAGGGCGCTGCCCGTCAGCAGGGTGTTTTCATCCGCGCTCGGTCCCACATCCAGCCAAATACCATTTGCATTGGCTGCCAATATGGTTGTTTTAATGAAATTTTGTTCGTCGTTGAAATAGATGACGGCAGGCAATTTTTTTTGCGCGATTGCATGCAGTGTGAGTTGGATTTCCTTGGGCGACTTTATCAGGTATTTACTTTCCTCGCCGTCACGAAATTTTTCTATTGTCAGGGATGTTTTAGACATGATGTTTGGACGTAAACTTTTGTGCGGTTTTTATTTGAGATAACTGCAATTATAGCGTGTGCGATGATACTGTCATGGTTCAAATAGGGGGGAGTTCCTCCCGTTCCAGGCGATAAAGCCAGGCCAGCAATTCCGCCACAGCCTGATAAAGCTGGGGTGGAATACTCTCGTCCAGTTCCACCTGCATCAGTATTGCCACCAGATCTTCGGATTCATGCACATACACCCCATGTTCCTTGGCACGCTCGATAATTGCCTGTGCAATCAGACCGCGTCCTTTAGCCACCACTCTGGGGGCTAAATCGCCTGTTTTATAGGTCAGGGCAATTGCCTCTTTGCGTTTATCGGGGGGTGTCATGCTGTGCGACCAATGCACTGGCGATTGTGATTCCACGCTCGGCAAGCGCGGCGACTAATTTGGAGCTTGAAACGCCCATTTTGGTGCGTGTTGTGCCTTCTTCTGCATCAAGCGTGAGAGTTAATCCGTTACTGCCAAAACGCAGTGTGGCAGTTACCTCACCCAGTTTGGGCAAGACGAGGTCAATTTTTGTGACCCATTGCTGTTCTTCATCTCCGCTTGCAGTGCGTGATGATTCTTCGTGGATATGCCATTTCATTTCCTGGTTTATCCAAACCTGTCCCTGCCATTGAACTTGCCTGGTTTCCAGCGCAGCCAATTGTTGCTGGATCAGCGGTTGCATGTAATCTGCTATGCCGGGTATTGAAACACGTTGCGGTAATGCAGCGTTGCTTGCGGTGACTGGGTTGGGTTCCTTTGAATGTTCATCCAGGCCGAAAGCGGCTTGTAACTGTTCGGGGGGCTGGTTTTGCGGTTCCTGCAATAACTGCGCGGTATTGCGCGTCCCAGCCAGCCATTGTGCCTGATGCGACTCATAAAATAATCCGCTCTGGCTGAGCGCGGTGTGCAGTCTGCCAGCCAGTTCGGCCGTGTCCGGCAGGTCGGTTTTTCCAGTCCATAACGGTGTGCTGTTGATGGGAGGTACAAAATTTTTCTGAAACGGCTGTTGCGTCAATGATGATAATAGCCGTGCGGTAGCACTTAACTGATCTGAAGTTGAAAGCGGATTGGCAGAAGCTGTCATGTTAAAAGTCAGGCGCGGGAGCAGCGAAACGACTTGCAAAGTGATGGTGTCGCCAGTGCGGATGGACCCGGGCAGTTGCAGTTGCATCAGGTGATCTCCCACCTGCACCTTGAAAATACCCGGTGCAAGTTGTGTCTGTACCTGAGCCTGGAATTTTTGGCCCGGCTCGAAAGCGGCAGTGGTGCCAGGCGCAGAGACCGCTGTAATCAGCGGCTTCTGCGCAAGCGCCAGGGCTTTAAGTGAGTTTAGGGCATCGGCGGGTATCATGCATTGTGGGTACGCTTGAGAAGGTTAACCATGAACAGTTCATAACTACGGGGAATCGGTTTTTCAATCGGTATGAATAATAGAATTTAAAGATTTTTCGAATATGCCTGTCTGACTTTTTGTTCTCTATATGAACCTTGTATTTTGCGTTGAAGTTCTGCCATCCAGGGCATGGTTTGATCACGGATGGCGGCATCGTCAGCGAGAATTTTATTGATAAGGGCTACTTTCTGCAGGCGTGCGCTCTCATCCAGCGGCATGAGATCCTGCTGTTTCATCAGCGCTACATATTGGCCGCATTGTTGTTCCAATTCGACCAGATGATCCCATTCTCCTTGCATGGCGGCCATACGCATTTGGCCGGTAAGGCTGGAGAGTTGTTTGTAATTGTCGATGACTGAGTTCATGGCTTACATTCTTCCATACATGGATACGGCTTTTTGGGCGGTTGTCGATTGCGGTGTTGAAGCTTTTTTTATTTGTGCAAGGACAGGTTCTATTGCGATAGCGGGCGTATCTGCCTGTGCTGCGGGTGCGCCTGGACGTATGCTCTCCCAGGCGCCTTTGAGTTCAAGCAGCAAGCTGCTGACTTCGTCCAGTATGGCGATATCGTTTTTCAGGTTGGCAATCAGCAGGCGCTGGTTCATATAGTCGTAAAGGTCGTACAGGTTTTTGCCTATTTCCCCGCCGCTTTTAACATCCAGGCAAGCTTTCAGTCCTTCATCGATAATCTTGATGGCTTTGGAAATGGAAGCGCCCTTTGCCGCGATTTGTTTGCGCAAAATCTGATTTTTTGCCGAGGAGATGGCCAGTAATGCGCCTTGATACAGCATTAAAATAAGTTTATGCGGATCTGCTGCGGCTACTCCGGATTCGAGACCGACATTTTTATAAGCATTCAGTGCGGTATTTGTGTTCATGATCATCTCCGATTAATACGGTCTGGGTAAATTGGATAATTGCTGAGACAGGTAGCTGCTGGTTTTGCCCATATTGCTCAGCATGGTTTCCAATGTTGAATATTGCCTGCGATAGCGCGCTTCTTGCAAAGGCAGGCGCTGCTGCACTGTTTCACGGCGATTTGCCACATCTTTGATGCTGCTGTTGATTCCGGTTTTCCTGGTTTCCACCTGTCCGTCTTTGGCCAAGACAGCGGTGGCCAAATTGTTCAAGCTGTGGGCATATCCTTGGGAATAGTTGACTTTGCCGCGTTCGCCCAATGCGCCGCCAGTGATCGTTACTTTGAGTCCGATGGCTGCGCCGTGACTGGCAGTCAGCGTTTGTCCCGAGCCATTCGCTGTCGAGCCGCTGATCGCGCCGGCTACATCCTGGCCCAGCGTACAGATGGGGTCGTCGCCCAGCAAATTCCATGCACCATTGCCAGCTATGTCGACACCGGATTTGGAGCCGAATGAGTTGGAGGTAATGACATAACCATATTGGTCATGGATAACGGAGACGGAAACTCCGGCGCTTGCAAGAACGGGAGCGCTATTGATTTTTGTCTGCACTTCGCTGGCCAGACTGTCTTCGGTATATTTGCCCGGCGTCAGCGTAATGGCTGCGTTTACTCCATCTACTGTTACATTTAATTCGTTATTTTTTCCATTGACGATGTTTAATGACTCTACGTCTTCGCAGCCGGCAAAGCTGCCATGCGTGGCAAGCTGGGAAACATTGACCGGATAGCTGCCTGCTTTGGTCGCGTTATCGGCGGTTTTGAATGAGACGAGCGGATCGGAAGGTTTGCCCAGGGTGACAAACAGGCTCGCAACGTCAGCTGGATTTTTTTCGAGTGCGGCATTCAGCTTGCTTGTATCGACCGCCATCGTGCCGTCTTTTTGTATGGTCACGCCAATTTGGGAGAGGGTGGAGTATGCACCGCCTGTATTGGTGACCGGGGTGTTTAAAATCGTACGAATCTGCGATTGCAGCAAGCGTACGGTTGCATCGCCCTGCAATACCGCGCCTTGTTTGGTGGCGGGGTTGTATGTGGAAAGATCCTGCAGCGTTTTATTCAGGTCGTTATAGGATTTTGCAAAACCTTGCACCAGCGTGGTGACTGCTGCAGTATCACGTGTGATATTCATCGTGACCGGCGCATCGGTTGCTTTTTGCAAGTCCAGCGTGACTCCCGGAATGACATCGTTGACCGAATTGCTGGTTTTGTTCACAGAAATGCCATTTACCGTAAACGCGGCATTTTGCGCAGTTACGGTTTGCCTCAGGTTTTGTGTGGCAGCGGGGTCGTGTGCCAGCAATGCGCTCAAAGCCGGGTCGCCAGCCACGGAAATTTTCATGCTGCTGCCGATGCCGCTCTCGCTTGAACTCAGCGTCAGGGTGTAGGGCGAGTCGCTGCCATCGTTGATGACGGTAGCGTTTACGCCGATTTTTGCGTTATTGATGGCATCACGGATACCTTGCAGGGTATTGTTGTTTGAATCGATGGTAATGCTCTTGCTGCCTTTTCCGTTGGCGGTAAAGGAGGCTTCCTTGTACTTGCCGCCAGCTGTGTCGTAAGCGCCACCGGTAATGCTGCCGAAATCGAAAGTGAGTTTGGTAGGCGAGCCGTTACCGATACTCGCGTTATCGCTAGTCTGTCCGGCAGCAGCAAGTCTTTGTGCTTGTGCCAGCGAGGTGACGGTAACGGAGTGGCTGCCGCTGGCGGCTTTGTCCGATGCGGATGCATTGAATACGGTTGCGTCCGCAGAAGTGGCTTTCAGCGTCTGGAATTTTTCAGGATGGTTTAATTCCTGAACAGCAGTCTGAAAGGTGGATAAAGCGCCCGAGATATTTCCATAGGCAGAAATTTTTGCCTGGTAATCGCCTTCCTTTTTGTTCAGCGCGGCAATTGGACGCTGCTCGATTGACATGAGTTGGCTGACAATGCCACTCACATCAAGATTCGCACCGCCAGCACCTCCAATAGCCATGGTACTGCTCCTTTAGGCTTTCTCTTTCAACAATAATCCCTGTGGAGTATGTTGAGCGTGATCAATCGCACGGGTAATGGACAACATCTCTTCCGAAGGAAATTGCATGATGACTTTGCCCGACTGAGACTCGGTCACTTTGATAACCGTTTTGTTAGTGGCATTGTCAACCGTAAATTCCAGGCTGGAGTTGACTTTGTCCATGGCCTTGTTTGCGTTGTCCACCATATGTTGAAGTTGGTCGGGCGAGGGCGCGTTCTTGACCTTGGGTGCCGCGTGCTCTGCGGACTCAACTTTCCTTTGTGTCGCTACTGCTACGGGCGCGCTCTCGGCAGGGAGACCCCGTGATGAGATTGCGCTGTTAATATTCTGTGTAGACATGACTTTTTCTCCTTTGCAACAACTACACTTAAGCTGTTGGCAGATAGTTCACTTCTGCCCTTCACCCGGTTTTGATTTAAACAATAACCGGGCAATTTTGATCTGTAGCCCAAGGAACCTCAATAAACACGCTAATCAACTTGCTGCGTTCATTTGAGTGCTTATTGAGGCTCCCTAAGTTATAACTCCTTTAATAATTCAAATGGTTTTTGTCAGGGTAAGGCAAGCCTTTCCCCGACAATCGTCGCTTATCTCAACAGGGCCAGTACGCCGTTAGGCACCTGGTTAGCCTGTGCCAGCATCGCAGTACCAGCTTGTTGCAAGATCTGGCCACGTGTGAGGTTGGCAGTTTCTTGCGCAAAGTCGGTATCCATAATACGGCTACGTGCAGCCGTCACGTTTTCACCCGAAACTTGCAATGTGTTTATCACGCTGGTGAAGCGGGCTTGCAACGCACCGAAGGAAGAACGCTGGTCACTGACCGCACTCAGAGCGGAGTCTACCTGTGCAATCGCACGACTTGCTCCGTCCACGCTGGAAATGTCAATCTGGCTGACGCTTTGCAACTGGGATGATGCAGCAGTGTTGTTAAAGAAGTCGGTTTGGTTGCTGATGTTGGACAAGCCAAACGATTTGCTGGAGTCCAGTACCAGATGACCGGTACCTACGGCGCTTGAAGCTGTGGATTTTGGTGTGCCGTCTTCATTTGTCCCGCCACTGCCAGCATCCGCTGCGCTAGCCAACATGGTGCCACCCGCTATGAATGAGCCTGTGGGGGAGTGGTTGGCTACGGTGATGTTTTCACCTGTCGCATTAACCAGGGTGATGCCATTGCCCTCTTTGTTCAACTGAGCATTTACACCGGTGGTTGACGATACGTCGTTGAAGGCCTTGATTGCCGCTGCCATGCCATCGGCATTGGCATTCGCTCCGGTGGCAAAAGATATCGTGACCGGTGTGATGTTATTGGAAGTGATATCGAGGCTGAAGCCTGTACCTGGTGTCAGATTGGTCAGGTCGAACTCGGTTCTCGCTTGTGCTTTAACATTGGTGGTGCCGAACTTGGCATTGATCAACGATGCTACGTTTTTCGCAGTATCGCCAGCTTTGACTGAAATAGTTGCTGCACCGGCAGAGCCATTGATGGTGAACTCACCACCCTGGACGCGACTTACTTCCGATGCGTTGGAGCCGATGGCATTGGCCATGCTGCCGGTGGTCAAATCACCGTTGCCGCCGCTGGTGCTGGATACAGTTGCGCCGACGCGATAGTTACCGAAGCTGGCGGTGCGGAAGTTGCCGGTGGTGGCGGTAATGGTCTGGTTTGCATTGGCGCCAACCTGGAAGTGAACTGAACCAAAGGTGCCGTCCAGCAGGTTTTGCCCGTTAAACTGGGTCGTGGTAGACAGGCGGTCCAATTCCGAAGTCAGTTGGTTGGCTTCAGCTTGCAACGCGGCACGGTCGGTTACCGAGTTGGTCGCGTTGGCTGATTGCACCGACAGTTCACGTATACGCTGCAACATATCGTTGGCTGTACTAAGCGCGCCTTCGGCAGTTTGCGCGAGAGACACGCCATCGTTCGCATTCCTACGGGCTTGATCCAAACCGCGGATTTGCGAAGTCATACGATCAGAAATTGCGAGGCCAGCGGCATCGTCCTTTGCGCTGTTGATGCGCATACCGGAAGACAGACGCTGCAGCGAGGTAGCCAATGCTGCCTGTGATGTGCCCAGGTTACGTTGCGCATTGAGCGACACGTTGTTTGTATTGATGACTGCTGCCATGATAATTCTCCTTTAACTTGATTTTGTAACTAGGCACTATTGCCATTCACTGCGGTTTCCCTTTTATTACAGGCACATCAACCGCCGTTATTTTAGTTATCGGAGTGTTAAGAGAAAACTTTAGGCATGATTTATAAATATCTTCCAGGATATTGATTTGGCAGGCTCATGATGCTGCTACCACGCGGTTTTTGCCGGTTTGCTTGGCGTGGTACATGGCTTTGTCAGCACGGCCAATCAGATCATCCTTGTCTTCACCTTCCATGCGCAAGGCTACGCCGGCGCTAAAGGTGATGAGTTTGCGTTCGTTATTGTGCATGAAGAACTTTTTGGTCAGTTCGCGTTGCAAGCGTTCCAGTATTTCTATGGCTGACTGCATGCCGGTATCCGGCAATATAATCAGGAATTCTTCGCCGCCATATCGTGCAACCGAGTCGGTAGGGCGCAGTGTTTCTTTAATTACCCTGGTCAGATGAACAAGCGCTTCATCACCGCCTTGATGGCCTAACGTATCATTGAGTTGTTTGAAATTGTCGATATCCAGCAGGGCTACGCTGATCAGCACTTGTGCGCGGTCTGTGCGTTTAAATTCCCGTTCCAGGGTTTCTTCCATGCCGCGACGATTGAGCGCTCCAGTGAGTTGATCTTCGCGTACCAATTCGCTGACAGCTTCCAGTTCTTGTTCAAGTTTCTTGACGCGTTCTTCCGCTTCATTGGCCTGCTTGCGTGTGGTCACTAATTCTTCATGGGTACGTTGGGCGCTGGCCTGGATAACCCGAGTGTCCTGCATGATGTCGGAGAGAATATGGCTTAATTCTGCAATATTGTCGGTGCCGCTGATTTTCAGGCTGTAACCTTCTATCTTTGAATGGTAGTCTCCAGTGCTTTCAGTCAGGTTGCCCAGGCGGTCAATAAAGGTAGTCATCAGGCTTTTAAGGGTACTCTTGGCATCGGTCAAGCTTTGTTTGAGGGTGCTTTGCTTGATGATGGCGTTGCGCAGATTGCGTTCGGCATCCGCAATGGCTTTTTTATCCAGCGGTTGTTCGATGAGCTCTTTCAGGGTTGCAATCTGTCCGTGCGTCCATTTGTCATCGGCGACCAGTTCGCTTACATTCTCCACCAGCAAGCGCAAGAGACGCAGCAAGCCTTCCTGAATCCTGATTTTGTCGCCGCCGCGCAGTTCCAGTTTTAGCCAGAATTTGCGCAGTTGGTTTGCGAGTTCGGTAATCTGCTTGGGATTTTCTGCGGCGCGCACCTGTTGCGCCAGCGATTGTATTTCGTTGTTTAACTCTGGATGTGTGGGCAGTGTATTTTCTACAGTATTGGCAAGTAATTCGCGCAACTGCGACAGGATCTGATGAGACTCACTCGTGGCGGACGCGGCTCCCGAATCTTTTGTAGGACTGTTGTCGCTTGCAGAGGAGGGTGCAATGCTGTTGACTATTTCCAGCGCCTCATTTGCCCCCCCGGTGCTGGACCAGGAACGTACCAGGCTTTGCAATTTGTCGTGCAGCATGGCCGGGTCTGTATTGAAACGGGCTAAAACGGTTTCCAGTCCTTCCTTTTTGCGCGACAGCGTGATGCCTTTATGCGGTATGTCCAACTGGCGCAGCAAATCACGGATCATGCTTGACCATGGGATTACGGGGGCGGAAGTGTCCTTTAACTGGAGTAGCAGTTTGTGCAATTCGCTCTGGCATTGCTCCCAGTTTTGCGCGGCAACAGCCTGCTTGAGTGCCTGGCTGATAGCGGTATTTTGAGGGAATGCCAGAGCAGGATGCCGGGTCAGATGCTCTATAACCGATGCAGCACCTGTTGCAGTCTGACTTGCGCCACTGATTTCCTGATAGGCATGGGCATAGTTATCCGGGGTCGGAGCCAATTTGCGCGCGGCGAGCATTTTCAGCGTTTCGCGTGCAATATCTGAGGGGCTGGTTGGTGTTGCCATGTTGAGCAAGTCCTTACTGGTTGATGTGTATTATTATTAATAAAACATCAATGAAGTCATGCGAAGATTAACGGCAATTTTTGGCACTATTTCAGCAATGCCAGCAAATATATAGTCGGTGAAACGAGGCTGGTGCGGGTGTATTTACTCCAACAGGTGGTTGGTAATGGCGTATTGAATGGCTTCAGCGTTGGTGCGCAGTTTCATTTTATCAAGCAGGCGGGCGCGATATACGCTTACGGTTTTGGTGCTGAGTGACATGATTTCGGCCATTTCGCTTAGCTTCTTGCCGGATGCCAACAAGCACAACGTTTGATATTCGCGGTTGGATAGTGTCTGATGCAGGAGTTCATGGAAGCCTTCGGATAGTCCTGCGGCCAATTGCTGGGCGAGTTCATTGCTGATGTATTTTTTTCCTTGGGCGACTTGGCGTATGGCGTCAACCAATTGTGAGGGCACGCTCTGTTTGTTCAGGTAGCCGGAAGCGCCTACTTTCATCGAGCGTACAGCATACTGGTCTTCTGCATGCATGCTTAATATTAACACGGCCAATTGCGGATGATTCAGTTTGAGTTGCTTGAGCACTTCAACGCCATGTTTGTCCGGTAAGCTTATGTCGAGCAATACCAGATCATAGGGTTCAGTCTTGGCAAGATGGATAGCTTGCATGCCGCTGTCGGCTTCACCTGTCACACGCATATCATCGGTGTCGTCAAGGATTTGCTTGAGGCCCTTGCGTATGATTGCATGATCGTCTACTACCAGTACTTTTATCATGTTAGGGGCACCGATTAAAACAGGTTCTGCTGTGGGGGTAGCTCAGCATCATTTTGTACAGAGGTATGCGGAAGCCTCACTGTTATTGTCGTACCCTGTTCTGGTTTGCCTTTAAATTGCACTTCGCCATTAAAGCGCGCGACCCGTTCCTGGATGCCGCGCAGGCCAAAGGAACGCGGTTTGCTACGATCCGGTTCGTTTAAGCCGCGTCCGTTGTCGGAGACAATTAATTCCAGATCATTTTTTCGGTTGTATATTGCTACTCTCACTTTGCTGGCATGGGCATGTTTAATAATATTATTTAATGTCTCCTGAAAAATTCTGAATAAGGTAATGGCGATATTGGGGGCGGGCGCCACTCCTTCATCAATCGTTTCAAATACGCATGAAATATTGGTGCGCTGTTCAAATTCTTTTCCTTCAATTTCGATTGCGGCAATAATACCAAAACAGTCTAATGCGCTTGGGCGCAGGTTGCGGGCAATATTGCTGGCCGCTTCAGCGCACTTGCTTACCAAATTTTCGATATCCTTGATTTTGTCTGCCAATAATGGTTCGTTGTTATTCAGGCGGTTTCCAAGCCAGGAAATGTCCAGCTTGATTGCAGTCAGCATGCTGCCCATATCGTCATGAACTTCGCGTGCGAGAGAGAGCCGCTCTTGTTCGCGTACATCCTGGATGTGCGCTGAAAGTTCGCGCAACTGTTCCTGTGAACGCATAATTTCAATCTCCGCCAACTTGCGTTCAGTAATGTCGAACATCATACCTTCCCACTGTACGCCCTGGGGCATGTTGCGCGGGCTGCAACGCAGGCTGATCCATTTTATTTCTCCTGTCAGCAACGATTTGATGCGGCCTTCCCAATAGACAAATGCCAAGTTGCTGGCCGAATCTCGCATTGCTTTTTTATAGGATTCGATATCGGCCGGATGCAGCATCTCAAAAAATATTGCAGGCTGACGTTCCAGATCCTGTGGCTGTACACCCAGTAGATTGTAGCTGCCTTCGCTGACATAAGGGAAGGTCACTTCGTCCAAAGAAGTATGTGTCACCTGATATGCCATCCCCGGCAGGTTGGCAACCAGAGTATGCAAGCGGGTTTGATTTTCCTTGAGATCGATGAGCATTTGCCGGTGTTCGCGGCGTATGGTCGCTTCACGCAAATAATGTTCTATGGCAGGTATCAGGCGATTTAAATTCCCTTTGAAAATGTAATCGCCTGCGCCAGCCTGGATGGCTTGAATAATGTTTTCTTCGCGCAAATTATGCGAAAGAAAAAGGAAAGGTATATCGAGGTTTAGTGAGTGCATCAGGTTCAGTGCTTCTAATCCGCCAAATGCGGGGGGACTGTAACTGCATAAAACAACGTCCCACTGAAGAGAAAGCAAAGCATTTTTCATGGCGTCCGAATCTTGCACGCGTTGATGCTCAACGATAAATTCGTGGTGTGCAAGGTGGGCGAGCGTTTGTTGCATATCGTCCTGCGACGCTTCAACAAACAACACGCGGAGTTTCTTTGGAGGCATGCTTTCCCTATATATTATTGCAAGATTACTATAATCGACATGGGTGCTGCAACTAAAGCCAAGCGTAAATTATAACCTTTATTTTCATGGGGTAATGTGAGTAAATATATGTTTTGAGGAAAAGTACCTATAAGGGCTAAAATATTCGGAAAAATAGTTTTTGCCGGATGTGGAATGGTCGCTGTAGTTAATTGCATTAATTCATTACGCGATTGGGTTAAAATACGCATCTATATGTTTGTACAGAATTGATATGCCTCCCAACCGCGATATCCCAACACCGGAACGACTGTTACGACAGGAAGTTTTGTCGCTGCACGCGTACCATGTGCAGCCCAGTCCCGGTATGGTCAAGCTGGATGCGATGGAAAACCCGTATTTACTGCCTGATCATTTACGCGCTGAAATCGCTCGCGTCGTTTCAAGTGCTGCTATAAACCGTTACCCCGATGCGGATGCGCAGCGCCTGAAAACTAATATCAAAGCCATAAGCGCATTACCATCTGGTATGGATATTTTGCTGGGTAATGGTTCGGATGAGATTATTCAGTTGTTGGCCATGGCTGTAGCAAAACCCGGCGCAACATTGATGAGTGTTGAGCCATCATTTGTAATGTATAAAATGATCTCCGCTTTCACCGGCATGAAATATGTAGGTGTGCCGCTGACAGAGAATTTTGAACTCGATATGCCGATGATGCTGGATGCGGTCAAGCGCCATCAGCCCGCGTTGATATTTCTCGCGTATCCGAATAACCCGACGGGTAACCTGTTTGATGCGGCAGGGATTGAGCAAATAATTAAAGTGTCGAATGGTCTGGTTGTGGTGGATGAGGCTTACTATGCCTTTGCCAGCGAGAGTTTTTTGCCGAAATTGGGACACTTTGGTAATTTGCTGGTGATGCGCACTTTTTCTAAGCTGGGTATGGCGGGCTTGCGTCTGGGATTTCTGGCAGGCAGCAAAGTGTGGCTGGAGCAGTTGGAAAAGCTCCGTTTGCCTTATAATGTCGGGGTGTTGCCACAGCTGGTGGCTGAAATACTGTTGCAGCACCATGATGTGCTGTTGCAGCAGGCTGAGCAGATCAAGCTTGATCGCAACTGGTTATTTGAGCGGCTGGTTGGTACGGTAGATGTGCATGCCTACCCAAGCGAGGCAAATTTTATATTGTTCCGCCTGCCGCGTGCAGCCAAGGTGTTTGAAGGCTTAAAGCAGCGCGGTGTGTTGATTAAAAAGCTGGATGGAGGTCATCCGGCATTGGCAGATTGTCTGCGTGTAACCGTCGGCGCGGCGGAAGAAAACGAGCTGTTTGTTAAAGCGTTGCAAGAAAGTATTCATCAATTTGCTTAATTTTTTTGGAAAATATCATGCGTAATACGCAGGTAACTCGAAATACCCTGGAAACGCAGATTAGCGTGTCGCTGAATCTGGACGGTAATGGCAAGTCCGGTTTCAATACCGGTGTGCCGTTTCTTGATCACATGCTGGATCAGATTGCCCGCCATGGTTTGATGGATATCGATATTGTTGCCAAGGGCGATTTGCATATTGATGCGCATCACACCGTTGAAGATATCGGCATTACCCTCGGACAAGCGTTCCTACAGGCTATAGGCGATAAGAAAGGTTTGCGCCGTTACGGTCATGCCTATGTGCCGCTGGATGAAGCTCTGTCGCGCGTTGTGCTGGACATTTCCGGGCGCCCCGGTCTGGTGTTCAACGTCGATTTTACCCGTGCCACGATAGGCGAATTTGATGTGGATTTGATCCATGAATTTTTCCAGGGTTTTGTCAATCATGCGCTGGTGACTTTACATATCGATTGCCTGGCAGGCAATAATGCTCACCATCAGGCTGAAACTATCTTTAAGGCGTTCGGACGTGCTTTGCGCATGGCGGTTGAACTCGATCCGCGTATGTCCGGCATGATGCCATCGACTAAAGGTAGTCTATAAAAAATCATCATGGTTGATATCGCAGTAATCGATTACGGCATGGGAAACTTGCGCTCGGTGCACAATGCGCTGAGCGCGGTCGCGCCGCATGCGTCAGTTGTGGTGACAAGTGACCCGTCTGTGGTTGCGCAAGCTGGCCGGGTTGTGTTTCCGGGACAGGGCGCAATGCCTGATTGCATGAGCGAGCTGGATGCGCGCGGTTTGCGCAAAACAGTGCTGGATGCCGCGCAAAACAAACCCTTTCTGGGGATATGCATAGGCCTGCAAATGTTGTTTGAGCATAGTGCGGAAGGCGATACTGCCTGTTTAAGCGTGCTTCCGGGAGAGGTGGTGAGATTCGCTCATGAGTTGCATGATGCCCAGGGCAACCGCTTAAAAGTGCCGCATATGGGATGGAATCAGGTGCATCATAACGAACATCCGTTGTGGCAGGGCATAGCCCAGGATGAGCGTTTTTATTTTGTACACAGCTACTACGTGCAGCCGAAAAATGTCGAGTTGGTGCAGGGTGTGACGAATTATCCTGCGCCATTTGTATGTGCCGTGGCGCGTGCCAATTTGTTTGCTGTACAGTTTCACCCTGAGAAAAGCTCTACCTCAGGCTTGCAGTTGCTTAAAAACTTTGTAAGCTGGAACCCGGTTTAATACTAGATTAACTTTTCGATTAATTAATTCTGATTATTTAATTACTGCCATGCTAATTATTCCCGCGATTGATTTAAAAGATGGACATTGTGTGCGCCTGCGTCAGGGCGTGATGGAAGGTGCAACCGTGTTTTCCGACGACCCCGCAGCCATGGCGCAGCAATGGCTGGCGCAGGGTGCTCGACGTTTGCACCTGGTTGACCTGAACGGCGCCTTTGCGGGCAAGCCGAAGAATGAAGCTGCTGTGCGCAGCATTGTCGAGGCGGTCGGTCTGGAGGTGCCGGTGCAGTTGGGTGGAGGTATCCGCGATCTGGAAACGATAGAGCGTTATCTGGATATCGGTGTGACCTACATCATTATCGGCACGGCAGCAGTAAAAGTGCCCGGCTTCCTGCATGAAGCATGTGACGCTTTCCCCGGACACATCATGGTTGGACTGGATGCCAAAGCCGGAAAGGTTGCAGTGGATGGTTGGTCCAAACTGACCGGACATGATGTGTGCGACCTGGCGAAACGCTTTGAAGGTTATGGCGTGGAAGCTATTATCTATACCGATATCGGTCGCGACGGCATGATGAGCGGCGTCAATATTCCTGCGACTGTCGAACTGGCGAAGCCTTTGACGGTGCCGGTGATCGCCAGCGGCGGCATTACCAATCTGGATGATGTGCGCGCATTGTGCGCCGTACAGCAGGAGGGAATTACGGGGGCCATCACGGGCCGCGCAATATACGAGGGGACGATGAATTTTGCCGAAGCTCAGAAACTTGCCGACGAGCTAAGCGTTAACCTGCTGGCGAAGAGCTAAGCCGATATTCACAATCACCACACAATCCCTTAATCAATAAAATTTCCGTTATGTTAGCCAAACGCATTATTCCCTGTCTCGACGTAACCGCAGGCCGAGTTGTCAAAGGGGTCAGTTTCGTTGAGTTGCGCGATGCGGGTGATCCAATTGAAATTGCGCGACGTTACGATGATCAGGGTGCCGATGAGCTTACCTTCCTTGATATCACCGCAAGTTCTGATGACAGGGGAATTATTTTTCGCATCATTGAGCAGGTAGCCGAACAGGTATTTATTCCGCTAACTGTTGGTGGTGGTGTGCGCCAGGTTGAAGATGTGCGCAATCTGCTCAATGCGGGTGCTGATAAAGTGAGCATTAACACCTCGGCAGTCGTCAATCCGCAATTGATCGCCGATGCCTCGGCACGCTATGGTTCGCAGTGCATTGTGGTGGCAATCGATGCAAAGCAGGTAGTGCCGGGTCGCTGGGAAGTATTTACTCACGGAGGTCGCAAGGCTACCGGTCTGGACGCAGTCGAGTGGGCAACAAAAATGCAGACACTGGGTGCGGGAGAAATTCTATTGACCAGCATGGACAGAGACGGCAGCAAAATCGGCTTCGATCTGGCCTTGACCCGTGCGGTGAGTGATGCGCTGGAGATACCGGTTATAGCCAGCGGTGGTGTGGGCAACCTTCAGCATTTGGTGGACGGGGTCAAACAGGGTGGGGCGGATGCGGTATTGGCGGCGAGTATTTTTCATTACGGTGAATATACCGTGCAGCAGGCCAAACAATATATGGCGCAGCAAGGCATAGAGGTGCGGCTGTGAATGATAGCTGGCTGAGTAAAATTAACTGGTCTGAAGATGGTTTGATTCCTGCCATCGCGCAAGATGCAGCAAGTGGACGCGTGCTGATGGTGGCCTGGATGGACAGGGATGCCTTGAAACGTACTGTTGAACTGGGACAGGCTGTATATTGGTCACGTTCGCGCAAGAAGCTGTGGCACAAGGGCGAAGAATCTGGGCATGTGCAGCATGTAAAAGAAATTCGTGTCGACTGCGACCAGGATGTAATTTTGTTGCAAATTGAACAACAAGGCGGAATTGCCTGTCATACCGGTCGTGAAAGCTGTTTCTTCAGTCGACTGGAAAATGGTCACTGGGTAGAAACCGATGCAGTGCTCAAGAATCCTGACGAAATATATAAAAAGAAATAATCAATCCATGAGTAACGACATTCTGCAACGATTGACCGAAACCATCGCATCGCGCAAGGGCGCGGCGGCGGAAACTTCTTATGTCGCCAAATTGTTCAGTAAGGGCGAAGACGCCATCCTGAAAAAAGTGGGCGAAGAAGCTACCGAGGTGCTGCTGGCAGCCAAAGGCGGCGACAAGGCCAATCTGGTGTATGAAACCGCTGATTTGTGGTTTCATTGTATGGTGTTGCTGCAGCAGCATGGATTGAGTGCGGATGATGTATTGAAAGAGCTGGCAAGGCGTGAAGGGGTGTCGGGGATTGCCGAGAAATTGAGCAGAAGGAAAGATTGAACATGGACGACTGTATCTTCTGTAAAATAGTCAGAGGCGAGATCCCCAGCAAAAAGGTGTATGAAGATGAGGACACCTATGCATTTCACGATATCAATCCGGTTGCTCCTGTACACCTGTTGCTGATCCCCAAGTTGCATATCGATTCGTTGGCAGCCGCAGATGAAAGTCACACTGCATTGTTGGGTAAGCTGTTGTTGCTTGCACCCAAGCTGGCAAAACAGCATGGATTGGACACCGGTTTCCGTACTGCAATTCATACCGGACGTGATGGCGGTCAAATCGTTTTTCATTTGCACCTGCATATTATTGGCGGTGGGAAAATATCCCACCTGTAAAACAAAATAGTGTAATTAGTTCATTTAAGGAGAAATAAAATGGGTTCACTTAGCATCTGGCATTGGCTGATTGTATTGGTGGTGGTTGTACTGATCTTTGGCACAAAAAAACTGGGTAATGTTGGCAAGGATCTGGGCAGTGCAGTCAAAGGATTCAAGGAAGGCATGAAGACTGATGAACAGAAAGCCGCTGAAGAAACTGCACTTAAGCAGGTCAAGGATGACGGCAAAACCATTGAAGGTGAAGCAAAAGAAAAATCTCATAGCAAAACCTGAGTCCGGTCTAATTTATGTTAGGAATTGATTTCCCCGAGTTGGTGGTTATTGCGGTCGTTGCGCTGATCGTGATTGGCCCTGAACATTTACCCAAGGTGGCTCGCACAATCGGACATTTGTGGGGGCGTGCGCAACGTTATATCAGCAGCGTCAAGGCTGATATGTCGCGCGATCTGGCGCTTGATGAATTGCGCAAGTTGCAGCAGCAAGCACAGCAGGCTGCCAGCAATTTTGGGCAAACTATCCACCAAGCTGCGCAGGATGTCAGTACTCAGGCGAATGAGTTGGAGGCGGAAGTTGCTTCATCCAAATATGGTGTGGGGCAATCGATACCCGAGAGTGAGTTGGCGGCAAAAGTGTTGCCAAGAGATGAGTTGTTGAAGAGCGAGATGCCCAAGGGTAATACGCACGTGAGTGATATGCCCAGACATGAAATCATAGAAGAGCATCACGCCGTGATGCCAGTTTCTAACGAGCAGCCCCCCCCCACTAATACCTGATGAGCGCTACCCAAAATATTATTGCCCATCTGATCGAGTTGCGGAAACGATTGTTGAATTCGGTCGTGTCTTTGCTGCTTGTGTTTATTTGTCTGTTCCCATGGGCTTCAGATCTATATGCTTTACTCGCACAGCCATTGCTGGCGAAGTTGCCACAGGGCGGGCAAATGATCGCGACCGATGTTACCACGCCTTTTTTTGTGCCTGTAAAAGTGGCGCTGATGACAGCATTCCTGATTACACTGCCTTATATTTTGTATCAAATATGGAGTTTCGTTGCGCCCGGCTTATATGCGCATGAAAAACGCTGGATACTGCCATTGGTTATTGCAAGTATGGTGCTGTTTTTGTGTGGCATGGCGTTTGCCTATATCGCCGTGTTTCCAATGGTGTTTGGTTTTATTACGGCATCGGCACCGGCCGGAGTAGCGGTGATGACGGATATCGACAAATATCTGAGTTTTGTTTTGACGATGTTCCTCGCATTTGGCATCACTTTCCAGGTGCCTGTAGCAGTGGTGGCGATGGTTAAAATGGGCTTTGTTTCCGTTGCGAAGCTGAGAGAGATTCGCCGTTATGTGATTGTTGGCGCATTCGTAGTTGGTGCAATCATGACGCCGCCGGATGTGGTGTCGCAATTTATGCTCGCTATTCCACTGTGGTTGTTATATGAGGCAGGTATATGGGTGGCGGTGTGGATGACCAAGGTTCCTAAAGAGAACACCATTAAAGCGGAAGAAAACTGATAGAACAGTAGGATCAGTTTTGTGAAATTGAAAAAAGGCCTTAACGCAGATTACACTTGTGCGTTAAAGCCTTTTATTTTGAATTAATCTTGTGCTTTTGGCCTGGGTCTCTTGCCTATCTTGAGTTGAACGATGACTTCTTTCTGATTGCGCAGTAACTTGAGCGTAACCGAATTGCCGGGTTGCAAAGCTGCGATGGTTTCCAGCATGGAGCTGGAATCGACGAGCGGTTTATTATCCACGGAAGTCAGTATATCGCCGGCTTTAACTTTGGCTTGATCTGCCGGGCCGCCGCGCACCACTTCGGAAATCAATACCCCTTGAACCTTGCCCAGCTTGAATGATTCGGCCAGCTCGGGCGTAATTTCCTGCACGGCTACACCTATCCACCCGCGTGTGACAGATCCAGACAGAATAATCTGCTCCATGATTTTCTTGGCGGTGCTGACAGGTATTGCAAAGCCGATCCCGAGCGAGCCGCCATTGGGCGAGTAGATGGCGCTATTGATGCCGATGAGATTGCCGTTTACATCCACCAAAGCGCCACCGGAATTGCCGGGGTTGATGGCAGCATCTGTTTGAATAAAATTTTCAAAAGCGTTAAGACCCAGGTGGTTGCGTTTCACGGCGCTGACTATTCCCATCGTAACGGTTTGACCAACAGCGAATGGATTACCCACTGCGAGCACGATATCGCCTACCTGTGCCTGGTCGGATTGGCCGAAAGTGATGGAAGGAAGAGTGCTTCCCAGTTCGATTTTAATGACAGCAAGATCAGTTTCCGGGTCGGAGCCAATGATGTGCGCTTTGGCTTTGCGGCCATCGGCAAGGGCTACCTCGATCTGATCTGCCGCCTCGACTACATGGTGGTTGGTCAATATGTAACCGTCATGGCTGACGAGTACGCCAGAACCCAGACTGGAAGCTTGCTGCGGCGCGTTATCCTCAAACTGATCGCCAAAAAAGAAGCGAAAACGCGGGTCATCCATAAACGCATTGTTTGGGTTTTTGACTTCGCTGGTGGTGAAAATATTGACAACGGCAGGCATCACTTTCTGCGCAGCCGAGCTAAAGCTGGCCGTGGAAATGGCGTTGCTGCTGCCAGGCATATTTTCGTAAAGCGTGACTACACCGCTGTGCAACAGGCCGGGTTTAAGCGTATTAATAATGAACAAGACCGCAAGACCGATGGTAGTCGCTTGTGCAAACAGGAGCCAGAATTTACGCATGGTATGATTCGATCATTAAAATAATTAGGACGGATTAAGAAGATGCAATTAGCTGAATTGAGTGATTATATCGGAAGATTGCTTGAAGTTAGCCGGTTTCGTGATTACAGTCCGAATGGCGTTCAGGTAGAAGGAAAAGCGGATATTCTACGCATAGCCACTGGGGTGACGGCATCACAGCGCCTGCTGGAAGCAGCAACTGCATGGGGAGCGGACGCCATCATCGTACATCATGGCTACTTCTGGCGGAATGAAGATGCGACGGTGACCGGAATCAAAAAGCGCCGTATTTCGTATTTGCTACAGCATGATGTGAGCTTGCTTGCCTACCATCTGCCATTGGATGCTCACCCTGAGCTAGGCAATAACGCGCAATTGGCCAAACGTCTGGGCTTGCTGGCTAATGGTCGCTTCGGCGAGCAGGAAATTGCCTGGAAGGGCGAATTGCAGCAGCCACAAACGCTGAATCAATTCGCAGCGCATATCAGCCAGACCTTGCAGCGCACACCGCTCGTCATAGGTGATGGAAAGCGGCTGCTGAGAAAAATTGCATGGTGTAGCGGCGGTGCACAAAGCTATTTTGAACAGGCTGTTGCATTGGGGGTGGATGCGTTTTTGACCGGAGAGATTTCCGAGCAAAATGTGCATATCGCCGAGGAGACGGGTGTTGCATTTATCTCAGCCGGGCACCATGCAACCGAGCGTTATGGGGTACAGGCGCTGGGTGAACATCTGGCGCAACAGTTCAGTATTGAACACCGTTTTTTCGATATGGATAACCCCGTTTAACCGTGTCGTGCAAGTAGCGGTTAACTTTATTTGCCCAGCGTAACTATTTGTTAAATTGTAATATTTTTGGCGCTATCAACTTCCCGGCTTGATTTTAAAGGGACTTATATGATGCTACGTGGTATCATGCTGCGCCTTTAATAGACCATAATGGATGAGCCGCGTAATGATGACATTGTATTCAGGAACGACAGATCCTTTCAGTCAGCGCTGTCGTTTTGTATTGTATGAAAAAGGCATGGACTTTCAGGTTATTGATGTGGATGTGTTCAATAAACCGGAAGACCTTGCTGTAATGAATCCGTACAACAAAGTGCCAGTTCTGGTAGAGCGGGATTTGATTTTGCATGAGGCAAACATCATCAATGAGTATATTGATGAACGTTTCCCGCACCCGCAGCTGATGCCTGCCGACCCGGTAATGCGCGCCCGCGCGCGATTGTTTTTATACCGTTTTGAGGAAGAGCTGTTCTGCCATATTCCCGCGCTGGAAAGCGGAGTTGCCAAAACAGTAGAGAAAGCACGCCAAGCGGTAAAAGCAAATTTGACGCAAATTGCGCCGATTTTCCTGAAGCAGAAATTCATGCTGGGTGATGAGTTCTCGATGCTGGATGTGGCGATTGCTCCCCTGTTGTGGCGTTTGGATCATTACGGTATACAGTTGGATAAGGATGCAGCTCCTCTGATGAAATATGCTGAGCGTCTGTTTTCTCGTCCGGCCTACATCGAAGCGATGACGCCGTCCGAAAAAGCGATGCGTAAGTGAACGAAACATCCACAAAACCATATTTGATCCGCGCGATTTATGACTGGTGTACCGACAATGGCTATACGCCCTATTTGTCGGTACGGGTGGATGCGAATACCCGCGTACCGATAGCTTTTGTCAAGAATGGTGAAATCGTTTTGAACATCAGCATGGAAGCAGTGCAGCATCTGCAGATGGGAAACGAAGACATTAGCTGTGGTGGCCGTTTTGGTGGCGTGGCACATCAGATTGTTGTGCCAATTGCTGCGGTAACCGGAATTTTTGCCAAGGAAACGGGGCAGGGTCTGGCCTTTCAGGGGCAAGAATCTTCTTCTGCCAAGGAAGAAGGTGAGCAAATTTCTACTGACGAGCCGCCAGAGGAGCCTCCTCCCTCGTCAGGCAAGCCGCGATTGAGGGTAGTAAAATAAAAAAGCCGCAGAAGATTATTCTGCGGCTTTTTTATTAGTTGCCATACTCGCGTAAAACGAGAGTATGTATACAGCGTCAAGCTTGAGCCAGCATACTAGCCTGCATTTTGCTTAAGGCTTTCTTCTCGATTTGGCGGATACGTTCGGCCGAAACATCAAACTCGGCGGCCAAATCATGCAAGGTCGCGCTGTCTTCATTTTCCTGCAGCCAGCGTGCCTCAATGATGCGGCGGCTACGCTCATCCAAACTGGCCAGCGCATGGCTCAACCCTGTTGTTTCAAGGCGTTCGCGCTGCATTTTTTCCAGAGTATTGGACGGTTCGTTTTCGGTATCGGCAGCCAGATATGCGATCGGTGAAAACTTATCATCCTCATCATCCACATCGGCTTCCAATGCCATTTCACGGCCGTTGAAACGCGCTTCCATTTCAACCACATCGCTTTTGCTTACATTCAACTCAAGCGCGATCCTCTCGATCTCCTGCGGTTTCAGGCTATCCAGCCCCTGTTTCAAACTGCGCAGATTAAAGAACAGTTTGCGTTGTGCTTTGGTCGTGGCAATTTTGACCATGCGCCAGTTGCGCAAAATGTATTCATGCATTTCAGCGCGTATCCAATGCAGAGCAAAAGAAACCAGACGCACACCGCGGCTCGGGTCGTAGCGCTTGACCGCTTTCATCAGGCCGATGTTGCCTTCCTGTATCAAATCAGCTTGCGGCAAACCATAACCGGCATAACCGCGGGCTACACTCACCACAACGCGCAAGTGCGACATGACAAGGGTACGTGCAGCAGCCAGATCGTTATCACGCTGGAAGCGGGTAGCCAAATCCAATTCTTCTTCATGGGTCAACACAGGCAAACTTTTCACCGAGGTGATGTAGTTTTCCAGGCTACCTACAGACAGGGTGGGAATAGCTAAAGCCATATGATTGGTCATAATGTAGTCCTCCGTAAATTGAATATTAGCACTTAGTTCTTTTGAGTGCCAGATGATCTGAAAGTTCGTAAGGAGCAAAAGTGTTCCATGCCATTATAGTCTGAGACAGTGCATTAAACTCTGGGACAGCACAAAAATGTCAGCAACAACAAGCGGTTAAAATGAATTTAATGTAATTTAAATATTCTCAAATAAATCAATCGGTTACTTATGCTGTGTCCCTCACAGGGATTTGCTAAATTTTTTGGTGATTATTCCAGCAGATTTGATCAGGAAATTCGACAACTGAATCACCGTGAACGCTTTTGGTGAACAATCTACATATGGATTAGCTCAAGCTTGAGCTGACAGAAAAGTCAGATTGAAATCCATGGTCATTTTCGGCGTGACTGAGAAATGTCGCGAAGGCGAATACGGCCAAAGTAGTTAATT
>Ga0315281_10001751_pt1 | contig 32189 bp, 28 predicted proteins | sample YL17G07_0_MG_FD_204540 | JGI IMG/M metagenome (GOLD analysis project Ga0315281, IMG submission 204540) | Sediment microbial communities from Yellowstone Lake, YNP, Wyoming, USA - YL17G07_0 | ecosystem: Environmental > Aquatic > Freshwater > Lake > Sediment | place: USA: Wyoming | collected...
TATGTCGGCTATGTCGTTGCCGAGATCGCGACCGGGCTGCGCATGTCGCTGATTGACCGGCTGCTGGGCGTGCGCTGGTCGTATTTCACGCGCCAGCCACTCGGGCGCTTTGCCAATGCCATCAGCAGCGAGGCCGCCCGCGCATCGGAGGCTTTCCTCAACTCCTCCCTGCTTGTCGCTTACGCTTTGCAGACCACGCTGTATCTGGTTCTGGCCCTGATTATTTCCTGGAAACTCGGCCTATTCGCCGCCGGCATCGGCGCCGTAATGGCGTTCGGCCTCAACCGCCTTGTCACCGCCGCCAAGCGCGCCGGGCGCCAACAGACAAAACATACGCAGATGCTGGTGTCGCGCCTGACCGACATGCTTGGCGGCATCAAGGCCCTGAGGGCCATGGCCCGGCATGTCCGCCTCGGTGCGTTGCTTGCGGTTGACGCTCGTGACCTCAACCGCGCCCTGCGTCGCCAGGTTTTCGCCAAGCAGCTTGTTCGCAGCCTCCAGGAACCCATCCTGGGCCTGTTCCTGGCCATTGCCCTCTACATCGCCATCAAGGTCTGGAACATGCCCGTCAAGGATCTGGTGGTCATGGGGCTGCTGCTGGCCCGGACCGTATCGGTGATGGGCAAGGCACAAATATCGTATCAGGCCGCCGTTGTGCAGGAGAGTGCCTATTGGGGAATGCAAGGCATCATTCGCGAAGCCGAGGACAATCGCGAAACGGTCGTCGGTACCGAGATCCCGTCGTTGAAGAACAGCCTTGAATTCGACCAGGTATCGTTTGCCTTCGGCGACAAACCGGTCCTGATGGATGCTTGCCTCGTTGTGCCGGCCGGTCGAATTACAGCCATTACCGGCCCATCCGGTGCAGGCAAGACGACGATTGCCGATCTAGTGCTGGGTTTGATCGAACCGAGCCGGGGGCAAGTTCGCCTCGATGGGCGACCTCTCGATAAGATCGACCTGGCACGTTGGCGCGGCATGGTCGGTTATGTGCCGCAGGAGGTAATCCTGTTCCACGATTCGATCCTGGCCAACGTCACGCTGGAGGATCCCAATCTAACGCGGGCCCAGACCGAAACCGCGCTGAAAGCAGCCGGAGCCTGGGACTTCGTTTCGCGCCTGCCGGATGGCATGGACAGTATGGTCGGCGAACGCGGCGCGCTGCTCTCGGGCGGACAGCGGCAGCGAATCGCCGTGGCGCGGGCCTTGGTCCACCGCCCGACCCTGCTGATTCTCGATGAGGCTACCAGCGCGCTTGACCCCGAAACCGAGGCCCTGATGTGCAGCAACCTGAAGGGCCTCAGCGCGAGGACAGGCCTCACCTTGCTGGCGATTTCCCACCAGAGCGCCTGGATCGAGGCCGCCGACCGCGTCTATCACCTTGCCAACGGTCGGGCCGTTGAAAACCCGGCCCATTTGGCCGCATCGGCGCAATAGGGGTCGCTGGCTTGGTTGCGAACCGCTTGAGAATGGCCCGGCAACTCTGTTAAGAGAACGCCCGCCGCTTCCGGGCGCCCATTTCTATTGCCAGCGAACCGCAGTCCATGACCCTGACGGCAACAGCCACCACCAGCCCGCGCACGCCAGTTCGCGTCGCCGACTTCGACAGCCTGGTCGAAGCGCTGGACTACGCGGCGCTGGGCCAGGCCGGTTGGAATTTCTATACGGCGCGCGGAGAACTGACGACCGTAATCGGTTATGCCGAGGTTCGCGAGCGCGCCCTTGCCCTGGCGCGTCGCCTGGTCCACGCCGGCATGCCGCGCGACAGCCGCATGGTCATGATCGCCGACACCGATCCCGGAATCATGGTCGCCTTTCTTGCCTGCCAGTATGCCGGGGTCATGCCCGTGCCGGTGGCGCTGCCAACCAGCTTGGGCGGACGGGCGGCCTATGTGGACGGATTGAGCCGCCAGGTCGCCGGCTCGGGCGCTTTCGCGGCCATGGCACCGAGGGAACTGCTGCCGTTCTTGAGTGAGGCCTGCGTCGGGCTCGACATCCCCCTGATCGGTAGCCCCGAGGATTTCGCGGTGCTACCCGAAGGTGGGGCAGAGCCCCGCCCCTACCGCAAGGGCGATCCAGGCTACCTGCAATATTCGTCGGGCAGCACGCGCTTTCCCTTGGGCGTAGTCATTCCGCAGCGTGCCATTGCCGGAAACGCGCGGGCCATTGCCAGCGACGGATTGCGTATCCGTGCCGGCGATCGCTGCGTGTCGTGGCTGCCGCTTTACCATGACATGGGGCTGGTCGGATTCATGCTGACACCCCTCGCCTGCCAGTTGTCGGTCGATTTCATGACCACGCGCGACTTCGCCCGTCGACCGTTGACCTGGCTTTCGCTGATTTCGCGCCATGGCGGATCGCTCTCCTTCAGCCCCACCTTCGGCTATGACCTGTGCAATCGCCGGGCCGGCGACGCCTCGACCCTGCCACTCGATCTGGCGACCTGGCGCGCCGCCGGTATCGGCGGCGACATGATCCAGCCGCAGGTGTTGGAACGGTTCGCCGATAACTTCGCGCCCTACGGATTTCGTCGCCCCGCCTTCGTCCCCAGCTATGGCATGGCCGAAGCCACGTTGGCGCTTTCTTTTTCGCCGCTCGACACCGGCGTCAAACTCGACCCCATCGACCGCCGGCGCCTGGCCGAGGATGGTGTCGCGGTGCCGGTCCCGAACGGCGACCCCGAATTGGTTCGGCCCTTTGTCGTTTGTGGGCGCATCTTGATCGGACACCAGGTCGAAATCAGGGATGACCAGGACAAAGCGCTGCCCCAACGAAGGTTGGGCCGGATCTGCGTCCGCGGCCCCAGCATCATGGACGGTTATTTCAACGACGACGAAGCGACCCGACGCGTGCTGGCACCCGATGGATGGCTCGACACCGGCGACCTCGGTTATCTGGTCGGGAATGAGATCGTCATTACCGGCCGCAGCAAGGACTTGATCATCATCAACGGTCGAAACATCTGGCCGCAAGACCTGGAGTGGGCAGTGGAGGAAATCGACGGTTTGCGGCGTGGCGACGCCGCCGCATTCTCCATCGACAATCCGCGTGGCGGAGAAGGCGTCGTTGTCCTGGTGCAATGCCGCATCTCGGCCGCCGCCGGGCGCGATGAACTACGCGCCAAGGTCGTGGCGGTTTTGCAGCGCGCGGCGGCTGTCGAGGCAACCGTCGTGCTGGTGCCCCCGAAAAAGCTACCGCAGACGTCGTCGGGCAAGCTCAGCCGCTCAAAAGCCAAGGCCAATTTCCTTTCCGGCATGTATACGACGGATGCGGCGGCGACAGAGCCGATGCCGTCGAAATCCTCCGCCTAGGTCATGGTCAAGACCGTCGCCCTTACCGGCGGCACGGGCTTCATCGGCAGTCATGTCGCGCGACGCCTGGCCGACGCTGGCTGGCGCCTGCGGTTGCTCGTCCGCCGCCTGCCGGTTCACCCTCTCCTGGCCGACTATCCGATCGAGGCGGTGATCGGCTCGCTTGACGATACACGAGCCCTCGCCGAACTGGTTCGAGGAGCCGATGCGCTCGTTCATTGCGCCGGGGCAATCAAGGCCCTCGACCGCCCTTCCTTCGAGCGGGTCAACGAAGCCGGCACCAGCGCTGTCGCCGAGGCCGCCATGGCCGAGGGCGTCGGCCGCTTCGTCCTGATCTCCTCGCTTGCCGCCAGGGAGCCGCAACTCTCGCCCTATGGCGCCAGCAAACGTGCGGGCGAGGCCGCAATGGAGTGGATCATGGCGCGAAACGTCGCCACCACCCACAGGAGTTGGGTGGTTCTGCGCCCCCCCGTGGTCTACGGCCCAGGCGATCGCGAGAGCCTGACTATTTTTCGCGGCGCCGCCCTGGGTATCGTCCCCGTCCTCAACCGGCCCGACAATCGCTTATCCATGATTCATGTCGGCGATCTGGCCCGGGCAGTGGCGGCAATCGTGACCACCGGCGAACGAGTGAACGGCGTCTTCGAGATCGACGATGGTCAGGCCGGCGGCTATTCCTGGCGCCAGATCGTCGAGGCCGCCGGCGCCGCCTGTGGCCGGCCGCCCCTCCTCGTGCCGGTGCCAGCGATGGTGCTGCGGGGCTTGGCCCCGGCCTTTCAGGCCGTCGCCCGCTTGACCGGGAAGGCCACGATCCTCTCGCCCGGCAAGGTAAGGGAAATGTGCCACCCGGATTGGGTCTGCCGGCCCGCTACAGGGCTACTGGCCGCCGGCTGGCGCCCAGCCATATCCCTCGAGGTCGGCTTTGCCGAGACAGTGGCTTGGTATCGGCGGGCCGCCTGGCTCTGAGCCATTGCAACAAACTGTAACAAATTGTCACTTCACGCCGATGCCGCTCTCAAACCATAACAACGCCATTGGGTCCGGCGCTGGCGGCCACCGATATGGGTCGGAAGGCAGAGACCGCGACGGCGAGATTGGGGAATGAGCAACCAACTGGATCGGCAGGAGCTATTCGGCGAGATCGTCCGATTGCTGGAACCGTTTCACAAGGGAACCTCCCCCGTCACGCCCGAGTTGGATATTTCGCGGGATCTGAACCTCGATTCCCTGGCCGTCATGGACTTGATGATGGCGATCGAGGAACGGTTCGATATCTCGATCCCGCTGAACATGGTGCCAGAGATCCAGACGGTCGCCGACTTGGTTACAGCGATCGAGAAGATTAGGCAGGGGGTGTAAGATGGGCGTGTTCGACAGATTTCAGCAGAAGCGCGAGTTGTATGCGTCGGTGCGCGCCTTAGGCGCCGACCCGTTCGCGGTTCGCATTGAGCGCGTGTTGTCGCCGACCGAGGCCATCATCGACGGCCGTTACACGGTACTGGCTGGCACGAACAACTATCTTGGCCTCACCTTTGATCCCGCCTGCATCGAAGCCGCCAACGAAGCGACCGAAGCGTTCGGCACCGGCACCACCGGCTCGCGCATCGCCAATGGCAGCTACAGCACGCACCAGGATCTCGAACGCACGCTGGCCGATTTTTATGGTCGCCAGCATGCCATGGTCTTCACGACCGGTTACCAGGCGAACCTGGGTGTGATTTCCACGATCGCCGGACAGGATGACATCCTGTTCCTCGACACCGATTGTCACGCCAGCATTTACGACGCCTCGCGCCTTGGCCAGGCCACGGTAATGCGCTTCCGGCACAACGACCCGGCCGACCTCGACCGGCGCCTGCAGCGGCTCGCCGACAAGCCCGGCAACCGGATCATCGTTACCGAAGGCATCTACAGCATGTTGGGCGACCAGGCGCCGCTCGCCGAATTGGTCGCCGTCAAGCGCCGCCACGGCGCCTATCTCGTGCTCGACGAGGCTCATTCCATGGGCGTGCTGGGCGCTACCGGGCGCGGACTGGCCGAGGCCGTCGGGGTCGAGTCCGATGTCGATTTCATCGTCGGCACCTTCAGCAAGAGTCTCGGCGCCATTGGCGGATTCTGCGTCTCCGACGCCCCCGACTTCGACATCATGCGCGTGGTCAGCCGCCCCTACATCTTTACCGCCTCGCTGCCCCCCGCCATCACGGCATCGGTTACCGCCGCCCTTCGCACCGTCGCCGCGCGCCCCGAGCTGCGCACGCGGCTGTGGTCGAACGTCAATTGGCTCTACGACGGCCTGAAGCATCGCGGCTTCGAACTCGGCCCGCAAAAGAGCCCCGTCGTGGCGGTACATTTGCCGGACGTGCTCCTCGGCGTCCAGGTATGGAAAGCCCTGCTTGAGGCAGGCATTTACGTCAACCTGGCGCTGCCGCCGGCAACGCCCAGCGGCACGGCATTACTGCGTTGCAGCGTTTGCGCCGTGCATGACCGAGATCAACTGAACAAGATCATCGACACGTTAACCGACATCGGTTACGCGTTCGGTCTGTTGTCCGAGCAGAAAACAGCCGCGGTCGCCTGAGCCTCAGCGAAAAGCGCCGAGCCGGTAAAGCTTCCACGCCAAGACGGGGGCCGCCAGCAGTGGGTGGCGCTGCTGCCAGGCTGTTGGCTCCAGCGATATGCCGGCGTGACGGCGGACTTTCCATAACAGGTAGCTTTGCCCGCCCTCGAAGGTGAAAACCGCCTTTATCAGGCGCAGAATGTTCATCGGTTTGCCGACGACGCGGCGCAGGGCCCAGGCCGCCTTCGCCCCCCACTGCCGAACCAATCCAGATTGATCCTGGGCATAGCGCCCAGGGGCTACCTCTCGCACGTCAGCACCCGCCGCAGCCAGCGCCAAGGGTGTCAGCCGCGTGAACCAATCGCGGCCGAAGGCGACTATCTCGCCCGCACGACCGGCGCTCTCCGGTCGAAGTTCCGCCCGATAACTTTCGCGGAAGGCGCGGGTCCACAGCTCATCGGCCGAGAATTCAGACCCCAGCAGCGGCATCGCGCGCGCCGCCGTTGTCGCTACCGCCTCGCCCATCGCCCGCAACACGGCATCGCGCGCGGCAATGTCCCGCCGATAAATCAAGCGCGTCGGCTGCGAGAAGCGGGCCCATAGGCGCGGATGAAAGCCGCGACGCGAGCAGCCCCGCTCGAACCCCGAAATAGACATGACCGCATATTTGACCCGCAAGACGCGGCCCTGCCACGGTACCTCGGCATAAAATACATTTGGCGGCAGCATGGCGTTGGCGAGGGCCTTTCGCCAATCGGCGTAAAAACACCCGTAGCCATCGACAATGACATAAAGGTCGAGAATCGCGTCGTCGGGCAGTTCGCCAACGTGGCGCAGACATGACCCATAATAGAGGATAGCGGCCAGGCCCTTTCGGTGGCGCCCGAGAAGGTAAGTCACCACCGCACCCAGGGCCGGCGCGGGCCGGCGCTCCGCCTCCGCCGCGACAAACCCTATCAGGCGTTCGCCGGCGCTTTCCACCACCCCTCAGCCGTCAACCGTGACGAATGACGCCGTTCGGTCGGATCGTATCCGCACCCGAGTCCCCTCCCGTGGGATCAGAACCTCGCCGTCCAACACCATCGGCCCCTCGGCCGAAAATTCCAGCTCGTTGGCGCGGCCGCTCAAGTATCCCAGATCCCCCATCCACGGCCGGTAACGCCCACGCAAGATCTGGATAGCGGCACGAGCCAAGCCGCGCGCCGGGTATGGCAGGACTGTATAGCGGATTCGCCCCCCACCGTCGCCCCAGAACGGCTTGATGCCTAGAATCAGCTGGTCGAGAGTCGTCGTTAGCAAGGCCAGCGATTTACCCCTGATGGCTTTTGTTCCGTCCAGCGACAGCGCCATGTCCTCACCACGGAACAAATCGTTCGAGCGCCCACCACCCCGGATGGCCTGCCATATGAACCACAGCAACGACAGAAAAACGGCCACGGATCGCTCGGCTCCCAGGGGATGAACCTGCTGCCGGGTCAGCATGCTCGCCCGATAGAAGACACCGGAACCAAAGAACATGCCGTGCGCCGTTGGCCGTTCAGGGTGATAGTCGATCGAGAGCAGTGGGCGCTCGACGCGACGCAGGCCCACCCCGCCGGCAAGACAGCGGAGCAGCTTCTCCAGGGCTTCCGACGGCCGCCCCGAAATGCCAATGTCATGGGCCATCAGGTTTGTCATGCCGCCATGCAGCACGGCCAACGGCGGCATCGTCTCATAACCCGCCCCATTGCATAGGGCCGTCAGAACCCCATGCACCGTTCCGTCGCCCCCGTTTACGGCAATCACCTCCACGCCCGCCGCTGCAAATCGCCTTAGAATGTCGTCGAGGTCGCCAATGGACTCAAGTTCCTCATGCCAGACGTCGCGCGCCGAAGCGACCAAGTCACGCACGGCCGCGAAACCCTTGCGGTTCTGTCGGCTGCGAGGATTGGTAATGATGCCAAGTCGGGTCATTGGGGCCGCGCCGCGCCGCCGACGGCCAGCCACGAAGCAAGCGTCCCGCGCCGCGCGGCCAGAAACGCCTGCCCTACCCGCACGACATGAAACAGCAGACAAAATATCGTCCATCCGGCGATAGCGACCAAACCGGCGCCAGGCGCCGCGAGCATGGAAAAAACCGTCAACAGCGCCAGGTTCGGATTCCGCCGCGCCGTAAAGAGGCGCATGAATGCGTCGACGGGCCGCCAGGCATGAAGTTCGAACCCGAACCGCCACAGGAACAGCCCCTCGATCAGGCGCCCGACGACGTAACCGAGCACCGTTATCCACATCGCCGGCTCAAGCAGATCGCCCCCCCACCCCGCCGGCATGGCGCCAAGACCGACCCACCAGGCGAAATACCAGAATGGGGGATGGATCAGGTCGATGCCGTGGTCGAAAGCATTTCCAGCCTTGCTTGAGGTCAAGGTAACGCGTGCCAATTTTCCGTCCACCGTGTCCAGAAAGGTCATGATCCAGGCGCAGATCAAACCGCCAGCGAGGTCGCCAACCGCAAATCGCCAGAGAGCGAGAAATACGAACAGCAGGCTGGCCCACGTCACCATGTTCGCGGAAATGCCGCCCCGCGTGGCCCAGCGCGTCACCCAAAATGCCGGAACCGGCCACACCCATTTGGTAACGAAATCGGTTACGCCTTTGTAGGCATCGGTAAACATCCGCCATTCAACGGCCTCGACTGTCTCGGCCGTCACCGCGAGCGCGAACGGAATCGATCTCTTGCGCAAGGCCTCCTGGTAGCCGGAACTCAATTCGCTTGGCAAGCGCGGGGCCAGACCCTGGAACGAGTGCTTACCAAGCTCGATAGAACCTGCCTCCAGGATACGGGCAACCTCGGTCAGGCGCTCGGCCGCGACGTTGGCCGCAATCGGCTGAACGAGCGTTCCGGCACCGGTCGATGGTGATAGCACCGCCAAGGAGGGCACCACCAAGATGGTATCGGCACTGGCGGCGAGGGCTCGACCCAAATGCTCCTGAAGCACATAGTCGGCGCGCACCAAGATCACCCGGCCCGTTGTCGGGGGCGGGGCTCCTGCTTGAGCGAGGGGCGCCACTCCCGCCCGCGCCAGCCAGCGCCGCCAGCGCTCGCGAGCGTCAAGACCCCACAGCGACACATCGCATTTCCCGACGATTACCGCCGCCGGCAAAGCAGGCAGGGCGCCGGTGGGCACCCGCCCGCCAGCACCACCCCCGCCTTTTCCGCCTCTATCCCCTGGAATTAACAAAGAAACCTTGACCCACAACCGGTTCCGCGACAAGAACGACCGCGTATCGCGTATATCGTCGCCGAGGCCGCCCTCAAAGCGAAATGTTTACCCTGGCGCATCTTTCCGACCCGCACCTGAGCCCGGTGCCGACGCCGCGCTTCCAGGAACTCCTTGGCAAGCGCTGCCTTGGCTACCTGTCCTGGTCACTCAGGCGCAAGCCTATTCATGCCGGGCCCGTCCTGCCGGCCTTGGTGGCCGACCTTCTGACAAGCCGACCAGATCACATCGCCGTCACCGGCGACATTATCAACATTTCCCTGCCCGGAGAATTCATCCAGGCGGCCGGGTGGCTGGCCGGTCTCGGCGATTCGCGCCACGTCACGGCAATTCCAGGTAACCATGACGCCTATGTCCCCATCCCCTGGGAGCAGTCCTGGGCCCTGTGGGCCAAGAATATGGGCGGGCTTGACGCCAGCCTCTCGGGCGACGAGCGCCCGGTGGCATCGGTCGAGGATTTTCCCTTCGTCCGCTTGCGCGGGCCACTGGCCATCGTTGGTGTTTCGACAGCTAGGCCCATGCCGCCGCACAGCGCCGCCGGCCGCATCGGCGAGGCGCAACTGCGGCGGCTGCGATCCTGCCTTGCCGCGCTGGCGCAAAAGGATATCTGTCGCGTCGTCCTTCTTCACCATCCACCCTTGCCGGGCGCCGCCAGAACCCGCAAGCATCTCCACGATGCCGCGGCCTTCCGTTCCGTTATCGCCGAAACTGGCGCCGAGTTGATTCTGTTCGGCCACACCCACGTCTCGGTCCTGGGCAAGCTGCCGACGCCCGCCGGCGAGGTTCCCGTCATCGGCGTGCCCTCGGCCTCGGCCCGACCGCATCGCCACACGGATCATGCGCGCTATCACCTCTATGGCATCGAGCGCGACGGCCCGAATTGGCGCATTCATGTTCAGGTCCGGGGCGTGGCGCCCAGCCTCGACCGGTTTTTGACCGAAAGCCGCTTTAGCCTGACGGTTCCCTGCCTTCGTCCCGCCGGCGCCGCGCCGCCGGGTTTGACGACCTTGCCTCGGGCCGGATAGCGTGCTCCGCCGGATCAGAAACAGGAATGACACGACCGTGGCCCTTGCCGTCAACGAGACCATGCGAAAGTTCGGCTACCCGGCCTGCGCCATCGCCGAGTACCGCCATTGGTCGGTTCTTCTGCGCCCCCAGCAGGCGACGCTTGGCGCCCTTGTACTTGTCTGTCGCGGCCCCGAAACCGCTTTTGCCGCGATTGGTGGGGATGCTTTTGCCGAGCTTGATCTCGCCGTGGGCGATATCGAGTTGACGCTGCATCAAGCCTTCGCCTACGACAAGATCAACTACCTCATGCTCATGATGGTGGATCCACACGTACATTTTCATGTACTGCCACGCTATGCTGGCGAACGAGACTTCGGCGGTCTCTCTTTTACCGATCCGGGCTGGCCCCGTCTGCCGGATTTGGCGCAGAGCACCACACTTGACGAGGTAATGTTCGAACGCCTGCGCGATCATATTCGCCTCGCTTGGACGAAGGTACCGCATCGCGCCCTGGCGATTGGAGCAAACCCGGCATGAACGCCAGTCCGAAGCAACGGTGGTCGAAGTGGAAAGCCGTTCGGGCCATGGTGCCGACGCGGATCTTCTTGCCGACCCTGACCCGCTACGCCTCGCGCCAGTTCGTCTTGCATTTGGCTATTACCCTCATCGGGTTGGTCGCGTTGACGCAGCTCATGGACCTGCTCAACAGCGCTACCGAGCTGATGGACAGGCATGCCGGTGGCCTGCTGACAATCGGCACTTACGCGCTGCTGCGTTTGCCCGAAACCACGACCATGATGATGCCGTTCTCGATCCTGCTTGCCAGCCTCGTCACCCTGGGGCGGCTCAGCATCCACAATGAGATTCTGGCCCTGAAGGCGGCTGGAATGCCCTATCGCTGGCTGCTCTACGCCCTTATTCCCGGCGTCTTGGGGGCCTCGGTTCTGCATTTGGTCATCGCCGATCAGGTAGCCCCCCCGGCATTCCGTGCCTTGCTGGCCTGGGACGCCAAGGCCGCCGAGGATACGGCGGCACGGTTGCCGACACCCGGCGACCCGGTCTGGATCCGCGCCGAGGGCATGACCGTGCGCGCCAACATCGTGGCCAACGAAGGACGTCGCATCCTTGGCATCACCCTGTTCCGGCGCGACGCCGACGACAACCTGCTCTCCATCGTGGTCGCCGAGCGAGCCGAGTACGAGAACGGAAAGTGGATTCTTTCGGGGGTCCAGAGCCTAGTCGTTTCGCAAGGGGCGGGCGGCGCCTACCAGAACGTCGAACGGATGAACTGGGATACCTCGCTCACGCCCAGCCATTTCTCGGATACCGCGGCGCGGCCGGCCGGCCTGTCCATGCTGGAATTGCTGCGCTTCGTGATGCAGCCGGGAATCGGCGCCCACGCTCCCTACTTCTATGCCACCTGGCTGCATGAACGCCTGTCCATCCCCATCGCCTCGCTGGTCATGCTCTTGTTGGCAGCGCCGGTGACACAGGGTATGCAGCGCCAAGGCGGCATCGCCAGCGGCATGGCCATCGGCCTCGGCCTTGGCTTCCTCTATTTTGTCGCCGATGGCTTTATGCTGGCCCTGGGCGAGGCCGGAACCGTGCCGCCGCTGCTGGCGGCTTGGAGCCCTACCCTCCTCTTTGCCAGCCTTGGCATCGCCTGGCTGCTTCGCGTCGAGGGTTATTGACGCGCGCCCCGAGCCCCGTCCCTTGCACGATCCGGAACCGGGCTTTACATTCTCCCCTGCCGTGTCATCGCCGGCGGCCCGCTGCCCTCATGGTACCGCCAATTTGCGGGAGAATAATTTCATGCTCATGCGCCTCGGTTTTTGGAAGGATCGCCTCTACAAGCTCGATCGCATGACCCTGCGCGAGCTGGTCGGCGCCTATTTCACCTATTACGCCGTCGTCGGCTATCTGGTCGCCGCCGGGCTGGCGTTTGTCGTTCTTGCCGCTACGGTCAAAAGCCCGTGGCCGCCGCTCGCCGCCGCCGGGGTGGCGATCCTCGTTTACCCGCTGGCCTGGTATCTCTTGCATCGATTTGTGCTGCACGGCCGATATCTCTACCGAAGCCCATGGACCTCGTCGGTGTGGAAGCGCATCCATTTCGATCATCATCAGGATCCCTCCGACCTCCGGGTTCTCTTTGGAGCGCTCTACACGACGTTGCCGACGATCGCGCTCGTTACCATCCCCCTCGGCTGGGTCATCGGCGGGTTGCCCGGTGGCGCCGCCGGATTTGCCGCCGGCCTGCTGACGACCTGCGTCTATGAGTTTTGCCATTGCATCCAGCATCTCAACTTCCAGCCGCGCTGGAGCTACTTGCAGCGCATCAAGCGCCTACACCTGTCCCATCATTTTCATAACGAGAATGGGAACTACGGCATCACCAGTTTTTTTTGGGATCACCGTTTGCGCACCTACTATGCCGAGGCGCGCGACATTCCCCGCAGCCCGACGGTCTTTAATCTCGGCTATACCGAGGCCGAATCCGAGCTCTATCCATGGGTGGCCGCGCGTTCTAACGGCAGGCGCAGCGACAGCCATCCCCGCCACTTCCGCGCCAGCGAGGCCGATGGGCCCGGCGCATGAGTGAGGCTATTGCGCCCGCCCCGGCCAAGTCGGGTTCGCTTCAGATTATTGCCGCGGAAAATCACCGGGATCTGACGCGCTTCATTCGCCTGCCCAACGAGCTTTATCGCGGGCAGAAGGGCTTCGTCCCCCAATTGACCGGCGAGGCGATGAAGACCCTGACGGCCAAGAGCAATCCCTACTTCCGGCATGCGCAGGCCCGCTATTGGCTCGCCTGTCGCGATGGGCGACCGGTGGGGCGGATCAGCGCCCAAGTGGACCGCCTATTCCTTGAACGGCATGATGCGGCTACCGGACATTTCGGATTCCTCGACATTGCCGACGACGCGGAAGCCTTTCACGCCCTAACCGCCGTAGCCGAGGGCTGGCTGCGCACACAGGGCATGCGCCGTTGTCTCGGTCCATTCAGCCTGTCCATCAACGAAGAATGCGGCCTGATGGTGGAGGGATTCGAGTCCCTGCCGATGATGATGATGCCGTTTGCCCTGCCCTACGCCGGAGCACGGTTGGAAGAGCAAGGCTATCGCAAGGTCAAGGATCTTATCGCCTACGACTATGACATTGCTTCCGCCCGAACGATTGCCAGCCAAAGATTGTTCAATCAGGTTTCCACCGAACAGCGGGTCAAGATTCGGCCGCTCGACATGGCGCGCTATGACGACGAGTTGGCGGCTATTCTCGACGTGTTCAACGACGCCTGGTCCGACAATTGGGGCTTTACCCCTTTTACGACCGAGGAAATCGCCGCCGCCGCCGCCGCCATGCGCCCGATCCTGAAGCCTGAATTGGTCTGGATAGCGGAATTGGACGGCACCCCCGTCAGCATGATCGTCGCCCTGCCCAATTTTTATGAAGCGATCCGGGATCTGGACGGTTCGATCATGCCGTTCGGCTGGCTCAAGCTGCTGTGGCGATTGAAAGTAACAGGTCTGCGAACGTCCCGCGTCGCGCTTTTTGGAGTCCGGCGAGCCTATCATCGCACCCCACTCGGTTCGGTCCTGGTCCTGCTCCTGCTCGAATCCCTGCGCCAAGCCAGCAAGCGCCTCGGCATCGAACGCACGGAACTGTCCTGGATCCTTGAAGACAATCTGCCCATGCGACGCGTCATCGAGAGCGTCGGCGGCCGGCCCTACAAGACCTTCCGACTTTATGAGAAGGCGCTGGCATGACGCCCACGGCCAACGCTCTCACGGCCCTGGTGCTGGCGGGAAGCCGAGGCCGGAGCGACCCCGTGGCCCGGGGCGCGGGCCGGAGGCATAAGGCGCTGGTCCCGGTTCACCGGGTGCCGATGCTGGAACGGGTTATCGCCGCGCTTGACGCCAGCAGGTCCATCGGCCGGCTGGCGCTGAGCCTGGGCGATACCGAGATCATCGAGGAACTGCCGGCGATAGCCGCCCGCACCAGGGACGGAGGCATTGTCGTTGTGCCGGCCGCAAGCTCGCCGGCCGAGAGTGTGCGCGCCGCTTTGACCGGCCTCGACCGCCCCTATCCTCTGCTGGTGACGACGTCCGATCATCCCCTGCTCACCGCCGAGATGATCGATCATTTCTGTACCGCCGCCGCCACCGCCGCCGCCGATCTGGTCGTCGCCGTGGCCACCGCCTCTGTCGTCGCTCGGGCCTATCCCGGCGCCGCACGGACCTATTATCGCTTTGCCGGCGAGGGCTACAGTGGTTGCAACCTGTTCTACTTGCGTGGCCCAGCAGCCGAGCGCGCCGTCGCCTTCTGGTCGAACATGGAGCGGCACCGCAAGCGCCCCTGGCGATTGATCGCGGCCATTGGCCCCTGGCTGCTGCTTCGCTTCGTCTTCGGCCGCCTGACACTGCATCAGGCCGTAGCGGCCTTGTCGCGCCGGATGGGCGTTTCTGTCACGGCCCTGCCGCTACCCTTCGCCGAGGCCGCCATCGACGTGGACAAGTTGAGCGACTTGGCCCTGGCCGAACAGATTCTCCAGCGCCGCGAAAGCCGTTGAGCCCCTACCGAGCCGCCAACCATGTTTGCGCCAGGCCATCGGCGCGAACCAAGTCAGCCGGATAGTCCACCTCGGCCCAGGGTAGGCCCTCGATGGAAGCGGCGGCGACCACACCCGATGCCGCCAGATCGTCGATCACCCTCAGATACCACCACTTCAGGCCCTCCGGCGCCCGCATGGCGCGCTCGACCGCCTCACGAAACAGGCGCGGTCCGTCCCCGGCAAAACGCAGCAAACCGATCGACTCCCCGTTCACTCGCTCGGCCGAAAGGGTTTTGCCGATGGCGACCAGTCGATCGCCCTCTATACGCACCTTCATGTCGTCGGCGTCATAGACCTTTTTGCGATCGATGGTGACGACAATGGGCGCCGCCGACGCCGCCAAGAGGCGCTCTGGCACACCGGGCTGGAAAACCGTGTCACCGTTGAGAATCAGGAACTCGTCCGACATTTCATGCCGCGCCAGCCAGCAACTGCCGAGGTTGTCGGCTACGTTGAAGAACGGATTGAAGATGGTTCTAAGGACCAGCCCCGGCCGGGCCAGGCGCTCGATCTCGCGCTCAACCAGATCGGCACGGAAACCCACGACCACGACGAAGTCACGAATCCCACTTCCGGCCAAGGCTTCGATCTGCCACTCAAGCAGCGAGCGCCCGGCCAGGGGCAAGAGACATTTCGGGCGATCCTGGGTCAGGGGCAGCAGGCGCGACCCCTGCCCCGCGCTCAAGAGTATGGCTTTCATCGATATTTCCGTTCTCGGTCGGCCGCACCATGGGAAAGTCCGGCCGGCCCGTCAATGGAAAACCCGCGTCGGCGCTTGGCGGCGGAACCGCCCTGGCCAACGGCAAAGACGAATTGCACCGCCCAGACCCGTCTGCTATAAGCGCCCGGCTTTGATCCCCGGTAGCTCAGTCGGTAGAGCAAGCGGCTGTTAACCGCTAGGTCGTTCGTTCGAGTCGAACCCGGGGAGCCAATTATAACAGGGCGTTGGCGGAAATCCCGCTTTCGCCCTGTTCTTTCAAGTCACCACGGCGATGCAAATTCAGCCCGTTGTGATCCCAATTTACCGCCTCGCCCGGCGCCAGCTTCGCGCCCGATCAGGTTGCCTTAACAACTCTCGCCATACCAGCGTCGGCTTGCCTATGATGCGCGCATGAAACCGCGCCGCGCTGCGCCGATGAAATTTGAACACCGCTCCCAACCTCTTCTGCCCTTCGGGCGGTGGTTGGGCCGTGCCATTTACTACACGGCTATCGCCGCCGCCTTGTTTGGCTTCGCCCTGGGAATCGGTGTGGCTGGTTATCGGTGGGTCGCCGGCCTGTCTTGGATCGATGCGCTGCTTGAGGCGTCCATGATCCTAGCCGGCATGGGCCCGGTCGCCGGTATGGCTTCCGCGCCGGCTAAACTGTTCGCCTCGGCCTACGCCATCTTCAGCGGGTTGATGTTCATCGGCACCGCCGGGACCATCTTGGCGCCCTGGATTCATCGCCTCCTGCATGTGCTCCATGCGGAACCGGGTCCGGCCGGCAAGCTTGATGACTCCGGCGAATCTTGACGAAGTTCAGCTCCTCGGCGTAGCGCCGAAAGACCTCAAGCATGGCGAGGGGCTTAGTTGACCTTCTCGCCCGTTGCCGGTTTCTGGCGCTGCGGTGGTCGGTAGAACAATGCCAGCGCAATCTGGCGGCAGAATTTGCCGCCTGGCCAAGGGCGCGGACCTGAGAGGCGCCTGTCTGGGCCTCTGGAACCCATAAAAATACCTGCTATTTCAACGCCTTTCCGATCCCCTCGACCTTGGCCCCTGAATTGCTTCTTTGGATGGCGTTCAACAGGAGTTACCCCATGGCCCTCGCCAAGTCACTGAAGCCGGCCCTTCGTGTCGTCGCCGAGACGGCGCCGGCCCGGTCCCAGGCTCCCTCCCTGTTCGGCCAGCGGATGGCGGCGGAACCAGCTCCCGTAGCTCCCGAAGCGAGAGAGCCGGTTCCGGCACGCCCAAAGCCGGTCTTGGCGCCCGTTCCGCGCGGTAATCTTCGGCAATATCTGTTTCAACTCGACGCCACTGCCCGCAACGCGGCCACCAGCCAAACGCGCGGTCTGCTGACCGATGTGACTGGCGCCGAGGTCGAGCACCTGGCCCAGGCGGTGGCGCGGCTACGCGTGCGCTACTTGGCCACGGCCCTTGATGTCGGCAATGCGGCACGCGGTCTGCCCACGGCAAGCGAGGCGGCGCAACTCCGCCAAGCGCGCGAAACCTATGAGGAATTGAATGCCGCCTTCGCAGCCATTCGGGGCGCCATTGAAAATGGGGATGTTGCCCTCCAGGACGGGCCCGGCGGCGGCAACTAGGCGGCGGTTGCCAGTTCGGCGTCGAGTGCCGCCAGACACAGCGACAGGCTCCCGATCTCGTCCGCCCACTGATGCGATAGTTCGATATCGGCCCAGTCCGGGCCCGGCCCGATACCTGCCGCCCGAACCGCCTGAAAGATATGTCGAGTCATGGCCTCGGCGACGATCTGGCCGCCGACACGCCCTGGCGAACGCGGCCCCAGATAAAGCACCAGCATGGTTCCGTTCTCGGCCGCCCCGCACAACATGCTGGGATGCCGAACAGATGCCGCCACACGCGCCGACAAAAAACGGGAAACGTCGGGAGCGCCCGCCAGCCGCAACCGCATGATCGTCAGCGGCACATGGCTTTGGCCGAGCATCTTCAGAATCCGGTCTAGCTCCGCCCAGGATATCGCCGCCGTTCCAACCGAGAGTGACGAGACACCGAGACCCGGGTCCGTCAATGGTTCCATTCTCTCGCTGTAAACTTGCTCCAGCATCTTGCGGTCCTTGACCAGAGCGATCAACAACCTGGACTTGATAGCACCCGCCGCGCGAGGCCTGTTGCGACAAACTTGTGATAAGCGCCGGCTGGGTTAACCCGCCAGGGGCAAGCGAAGGCGAACCGCGAGCCCGCCCCCCTCCGCCGCTTCGGCCCAGACTTCGCCGCCGACGGCCTCGACATTGCGGCGCACGACCCACAAACCGATCCCCGCATGGGCGGCCTGGTCCGGGTCGGCGGCACCTAAGTCGGCACGAGCGGAATAATTCCGCTCGAAGATCCGCTCCAGGTCGTCATCCGCGACGCCGGGGCCGTGATCGCGGATGATCAATTCCGCTACGCCCTCGTGCCGGCGCAATTCGACGACCACCTCGCTGCCCGCCCGCGAAATGCCGAAGGCGTTGTCCAAAATATTCTCGATGACCGTCTCCAACAGTTCGACGCTGGCGAGCACGTTCACACCGTCGTCGATCACCCGCGTCAACCGCAGGCCCCGCCCCTCGGCCATGGCCCCATAGGCCACGACCATGCGCCACAACAGGCGCGACAAATCCACCGACTCCCGCGGCGGATAGACAAGGTCGGCCACGGTCTCATCCATCCGGCGCGCCGTGGCCACCAAATGATCTAATCGCTCGATCGACATTTCCAGAACCGCCAGCGCCCTGCGGCCACGACTGTCGCCGGGTACGACGGTCCGCTTCAGCGGCTCCAATGACTGGCGAATGATCGCGATGGGCGTCTTGAAGGCATGGGCGTTGTCCTGCGCGGCGCGACGAATGCGCGTGGCCGTGTCCTTCAAGCCGCCGATCAAGCGGTCGAATTCCGTCGCCACCCCGACCAGTTCGGAAATCTGGTTGCGCTCCGAGAAGGACTGATCGCCACTGCCTGTGCGCAGCGCATAGGCCGTGTCACGCAAGCGCACGACGCCTCGCCGAACGCTCCAGAACACGCCGAACGTGAGCCCTGCCAGGACCAGGTAAATTGCCGCCGCAATACGCACTTCCGGCCGCATCCAATAAGGCCGCCCCAGGCTGCTGCCAACCAGACTCTCGACCGGATGGGACAAGACGACAACCCAACAGCCGTTGGCGGTCCGCACGGGTGTGAGCGAGGTCAAGATCTCCTCGCGCCCCTCCGAGTCCCGGTAGCGATCGGCCAAGGCCATGTTGCCGATACAGGTCTGCGCCACGTTATCGAGAACCCCCTGACGCACGAGTTCATCCCGTTCCGCCTCAAGAAGTCCCGCCGGAACCGGGGGTTGCGCCGCGACATAGAAGAAACTATCGACGCCCGACTGGTCTGCCGGGCGCAAGAGGATGCGTATCCGGCGGTTCGTATCCGCGAAACGCTCCAACTCCCGAGGCAAGGCAACCAGCGGCGAGGGATCGCCCAGCGTCAGGACAGGTTCGAGGGCGGTCGCCACTAGGCGTCCCTGCTCCAATACAGCCTGTTGCAGCAACTCGCGTTGCTCCGCCTCGGCGCGCCGAAAGTTGTAATAGAGCGCTGCTGGCACGGCGAGAAAAATGACGGCGAGAATCATCAACCGCCCCGTCAGCGACCGCGTCCGCTGTCGCCTGGGCATGATCAATGTCGTCACCTCCACCCTAGTCGATCCAGCGGTAGCCAAATCCGGGATAGTTGGCGATTGAGTCGAAATGTTCGTCCGTCTCCCTGAACTTCTGCCGGATGCGCTTGATGAACGAGCGCACGTTGACGCGGTAGCCCTCTTCTCCATAGCCGGCGACAAAATCCTTGCCGCGCACCAGATCGTATATCTGCCGGTACGAGATGTCGGCGTCCGTCGTGGTCGCCAGCAGATGAACGATGTTGAACTCCGTCAATGTCAGATCCACCTGCCGGCCGTCGCAATAGGCGCGACGCGTGTCCGTTCGCAGTTCCAGCTTGCCTCGGCGCAAAATCGCCGACGCCTCCGCCGCGGCGCCATCTTTGGCGACCCGTTTCGTGCCCTCCGTTATCAGCCGCAGTCTTTGCAGGATGACCGACAGGCTGCGCGACTTGTCGATAAAGTCTATGGCGCCGCCACGAAGCGCCGCCTCCTCGTAGGTGTCGTCGCCCAGCACGGTCAAGAAAATGACCGGGGCATCGATCCCCCTTTCCCGCAGGCCTCGCAACAGGCCAGGACCATCCAGGTTCGGCATGCGCCAATCGAGCAGCACGGCATCCGCGCCGCCGCCGCCGACAAAATATTCGAGCGCCGCTGCTCCATCGGGAAACTCGCTCACCTGGTAGCCATTTTCCGCCAGGTTCAAGCCCAACGACTCGCGAAAAAGAGCGTCGTCATCGACAATGGCGATGCGAGGCGCGACCGGCGGCCGCGATTCCATTTCGATACTAGCCGGCACTGGCATCGGTCACTTCCCGCAGGCAATGTTTTCGATCCGACTCTGTTTCTGGCGTATTCAGCATTTCATAAGCAAGAGCCCGAAACTCCTGGGTATTGATCTCCGGGTAAAGGAAAATCCGAAGAACGCAAGATTTCGCATTGTAAATCCACACTTGTGCCGGATCCTCCTGCTCCTGCAGCGCTGGCGATCCCAAAATTGCCACAACCTGCGACCCGCCGAGACCCATCAGTTGCTCCGGCTTGCTGACGGGCACGCCGGCAAGGAGTGGCGGCTTTCTCTCCGGTTTCGGCAGGGGTGCGGAGGGCTGCTCGGCGATCTTTGCGTCCGCGGCCTCGGCCGCGACCGCACCTGTATGCGTGGGCAGTGGCACCACGGTTTGATCCGCACAACCGCTCAGCGCCAGCGTTGCCAGCGCCACCAAGAAAATCCTAAACGCACCCCCGCGCACCTTCATGCCCTGACTCATTCCGTTCCCGCCTTTCGGCCCATCGGGCGGAAAACGCCCTGTATTTGTCTCAATAACGATTTATCTAGCCGAATATTCCAAAATAGATTCTCAAGCTGGAACAAGCCTACCTCTTTTTTGGCTTCAGCGCCGCCCAGTCCTGGTCGCTCATCATGTCGCCCAGAAAATTGAATTGCCCGGCCCCCTGTAACCACCCGCCGCCGTCTATGGTCACAACCTCGCCATTGATGTAGCCGGCCCCATCGGCCAGCAAGAACGCCGCCAGATTGGCCAACTCTATATGCTCGCCGGCCCTGCCCAGCGGGTTCGCGGTTTCGAAGTGTCGGGCCAGATCGGGACGCGGCACCAGGCGCTCCCAGGCACCAGGCGTCGGAAATGGCCCCGGCGCTATGGCGTTGAGGCGGATCCCCTTGCCACCCCACTCGACGGCCAGGCTGCGGGTCATGGCCAGCACGCCCGCTTTCGCCATGGCCGAGGGCACGACATAGGCCGAACCGGTCCAGGCGTAGGTCGTGACGATGCTGAGCACGGCCGCCTTGCGCCCATCGGCCAGCCAGCGCCGCCCGCAGCCCAGCGTCGCGTAAGCCGAGCCATGCAGGACGATGCCCAGGACCGCGTCCACGGCCCGTGGCGACAGTTCCTCGCTCCGGGCGACAAAGTTTCCGGCGGCGTTGTTTACCAGCGCGTCGAGCGGCGCCGCCCGCCAGATGCCGTCCAGCATAGCCTCGACCGCCGCCGCGTCCCGCACGTCACAGGGATGAATCTCGACCGCGCCGCCGGTGTCGCGGGTTAGACTATCGCGCGCCGCGGCCAGCACGGCTTCGCGCCGCCCGCAGATGACCAGCGAGGCGCCCAGTTCAAGAAACCGCCGCCCCATGCTGAAACCAAGGCCGCTGCCGCCGCCTGTAACCAGGATGCGCCGGCCGGCCAGCAGATCGGACTTGAACATCGCGCTACCCCATCCCCACACATCGCCCGCCCGATGGAGGCGTAGGACGCCCGGCGGCGAATGGCAAGCCGGTTGCGGCTGGCTCTTGGCGCCGCCCAGGCCTTAATGCGATGATGGTCCCTCCTAACCAAGAGGGAAATCCATGACCCACCCACTGCCGGCCAGTGCCCGCGCTTGGCAAGAAAAGTTGCGCCGCTTTGTCGACAGCGAGTTGATTCCGCACGAGGTCGAGGCGGAAATGAACAATGGCGATTTGCCGCCAGCCGTCGTCGAGCGTCATCGGCGACTGGCCCGCGAACTAGGGCTCGGCGCCATGGACATGCCGAAGGACGTTGGCGGGGGCGCCCTCACCATGCTCGAACAGGCCGTGGTGTGGGAACAGTTGGGACGCGTCACCAACGCGCTCGGGTGGTGCTTTCATTCTCCGGGCCGCTGGCTGCTCGATGCCTCCAGCCCCTATCAATTCAAAACCTGGGTAAAACCCAACATCGAGGGACATCGCGACGAGTGCTATGCCATCACCGAGCCGGGGGCTGGTTCCGATGTCGATGCCATCGCCGCCACGGCACGACGGCAGGGCAACGGCTACGCCCTCAGCGGCGAAAAATGGCACGTCACCGGCGGCAACAAGGCCGACCATTTTCTATTCCAGGCCAAATTGACGGATGGCCCCCATGCCGGCAGCCATGCCCTGTTTTTCGTGGACAAGAATACAGCCGGCATTCACCACGTCCGCACGCCCGCCTACTCGCATAACTATGCCTCGCACCATCCGATCTATCGCTTCGAAAACGTCCATGTTCCCGCCGACAATCTTATCGGCAAGGAGGGTGACGGGTTGCAGTACACCTACGCCTGGTTCCGCTATGAGCGCCTGATGATCGCCGCACGCTGTTGCGGCGCGGCCGCTCGCCTCATCGACGAGGCCACTGCCTTCGCCAAGACCCGGATGGTTTCCGGCGGTCCCTTGATGGAGACCCAAGCCGTTCAGTTCATGCTGGCCGACAGCCTGACAGAGCTATGGGCGGCGCGGCTGATGACCTACCGCACGGCCGAGGCCATTGACGCCGGCGAGGATGTCAAAGTCAGCCACGGTCAATGCTCGATGTCGAAGCTCTATGCCTCGGAAATGGCGAACCGGGTTGCCGACCGGGCGGTCCAGATTTTCGGCGGGCGCGGTTATATGCGCGAGAACGTGGCCGAGCGATTCTTTCGCGAATTGCGGGTCGATCGGATCTGGGAAGGCGCCAGCGAAATCCAGCGCCTCATCGTGGCCGGCAGCCTGGCCAAACGCGGCCAGGCCCCCCTGATCGAATAATCGACCAGGAGCCAGTTGCCTGTCACCTTCCGGCAGGCCAATCTAGCCCGCCGCCTTGGCCGGCAACCGCCCGGCGCCCGGAGTATCCCGATGTTCACCACCATGCGGCCCATCCTTTCGGTTCTGCTGGGCGTGGCTTGTCTTGAGCTTGGGTTGGCAGCGATGTCGCCCCTGGTCAGCTTGCAGTTGGCCCGGCATGCCGTCGCCACCGAGTTAATCGGTCTTATCCAGTCGGCGTTTTTCGCCGGATTTTTGCTTGGCACCGTCACCTGCCACCGCGCCATAGACCGCGTCGGGCACACCCGCGCCTACAGCGCTTTTGCCGCCGTCAGCGCCAGCGTCACCCTGCTTCACACGCTATCGACAGAGCCCTATCTGTGGCTGGCTCTGCGCGTGGTGCTTGGCTATGCCATCGCTGGGCAATTCGTCATTGTCGAGAGTTGGCTCAACGACAAGGCGACAACGGAAAACCGCGGCCGCGTCTTCGCCCTCTATACGACCCTCGCCTGGGGTGCGGGAGGTTTGGCGCCGCTCGCCCTCAACCTGCCCGACCGCGGCGGCCATCTCCTGTTCACGATCATGACCGTGCTGATGACAATATCCATTGTGCCGTTGTCGCTGACGACCGTGGGGCACCCGGACAGCGGCCAGCGCAATCATTTCGGCATCGCCCGCCTCTATCGCATTTCGCCGCTTGGCGTTTTCACCTGCTTTGCCTCGGGGTTCGTCAATACCCCCCTCTTTAACCTGTTGCCGGTCTATACGGAGGGCAAGGGCTTCACGACGGCCGAGCTATCGCTGCTGCTCAGCCTGAGCACCGTCGGCGCGTTGCTGTGTCAATATCCGATCGGCATGCTGGCCGATCGCTTCGGCCGCCGGCCGCTGATGCTGGCAAGCAGCCTGCTCGCAACCCTCTCCAGCGCCGCCATGCTGGCTTTCGAGCGGCCGAGTTACGCCGTCTTGCTCGGGCTCATAGCACTTACGGCCACCATGACCGCCCCTCTCTATGCCCTGGGTGTCGGCCAGACCAACGACTATGTGTCGAAAAAGGACTTCGTCGCCGCCAGCGCCGGGCTGCTCTTTGCCTGGGCCCTCGGGGCCAGCCTGGGGCCCACCATCGCGGCAGCGCTCATCGGCGCCCTCGGTCCAGCTGGACTGTTCCTGTTCGTGGCCGGCAGCATGCTGGCGGTGGTCGTCTTCATTCTTATCCGCATGGCCGCGCGGCGCGCGCTCAGCCTGCGCGAGCAGAGCCACTACGTTCCACTACCGCTGACACAAGGCACCCAAGGCGCGCCGGAACTCGATCCCCGCGCGCAACCCCTGCCGACCGAGGGAACGCCGCCGAGGTTGCCATGATCGCCGATCACGTCCGCACCTACTACGCCCATACCGTCGCCGGTACCCCGGCCCGACGCCCCTTGAACGGCGACATCGAAACCGATGTCTGCATCATTGGCGGCGGCATGGCCGGGCTTTTGACAGCACTCGGGCTGGTGGAACGCGGGCGCCGGGTGGTGGTCCTGGAACAACATCGCATCGCCTGGGGCGCCTCTGGCCGCAATGCCGGATTCGTCGGCGCGGGCTTTGCCGGCGAACCGCTCAACCTGCCCCGGCGCGTCGGAGCGGAGTCTGCCCGCAAGCTCTATTTGCTCACCATCGAGGCCGTAGAACTGGTGCGGCGGCGCATTCACGACTTTGCCATTCCTTGCGATTTCGTGGCCGGCGGCAGCATTGAAGCTTGGTGGACAGACAGCGCCGACAACACCCGGCGCTATCAGGACCGCATGGCCAAGGCCTTTGGCGTTGAGCTTGAGTTCTGGCCGCGCGAGCGGCTGCGTCAGTTGCTAAGAACGACACGCTATTTCGACGGCCTCTACAACCCGCGCTCGTTCTCGTTCCATCCGTTGAAATATGCCTTGGGTATTGCCACGGCGATCGAGGCCCAGGGTGGACAAGTATTTGAAACCTCGGCGGCAGTTAGTCACGAGCTTGAAGGGCCGCTTAAAACAATTCGCACCGACTCCGGCAGTGTGCGGGCGCGGCAGGTCGTTTTCGCTGGCGGTGGTTATATGCAGAATTTGTACCGCCCCATCGCCGCCGCGATCCAACCCATCTCCACCTACATCATGGTGACGGAGCCGCTTGGAGAAACGTTGGCGCAAGCCATCCGGTGCCAAGCCGGGGTGATCGATTCCCGATTCGATTTCGACTATTACCGGCCGTTGCCTGACACGCGCATCCTCTGGGGGGGCGGCATCACGATCAGGCAGCGCGACCCCCACCATTTGTCCGAATGGCTCAGGCGACGCATGCTGGCCGTCTATCCCCAACTGGCCGGCGTGCGGGCCGACTTTGCCTGGTCCGGCTTCATGCCCTATCCGCGCCACTCCATGCCGCTCATTGGTCAGGTCTCGCCCGAGGTCTGGTACGCGACCGGGTTTGGCGGCAACGGCATGGCAACGACAGCCATGGCCGGTGAGTTAATCGCCGGGGCCATCGCCCAGGGCGACGACCGTTACCGCCTGTTCGCGCCCTTCGGCCTCGATTGGACCGGCGGCATCATCGGCCTCGGTGCCGTGCAGGCGACCTACTGGTATTACAAACTCCGCGACGCCCTCAGGCGCTGAGCGCCGTCAACTCGCGGCGAAAGGGCACCTCGGCCGGCGGCGGGCCGTCGAGTTCGCGGGCGCAGCGGTGGCCGGAATAGACAGCGGCCGCTATCGTCCCGGGCGCCAAACAGTCGCCGATTTGAACCACCTTGCGAATGCCAGCGACCTTCAGCGCCACCGGATCGGCCAGCAATTCCAGGGCCAAGTCGTCGTTCGGCAACCGGGCCGTGACCGTGACCAGGCCGGCGCAAGCGATCTGCCCCGACCGGCCGGTGAAAACGCAGGCCGTCTCGACATGGTCGCCCCGGAAGGCAGTGATCTCCTGGTTGGCGACGATGGCGATGTCGAGCTCACGCAGACGTGTCTGGACGTAGTCGTACTCCAGCGTGTTCTTAGTCCAGGAAGATGGCGATGGAGCCGGCGTCACCAGCGTCACCTCAAGGCCGGCGCGCCGCAGTTTTTCGGCCAAGACCGCGGCCATGTAGTAATGGTCGTCGTCATAGACCACGACCGGCCCCGCCGGCATCGACCGGGCCATGATGTCGTCCGGCGTCAGCACGGCCGCATGATCGAAACCGGGAACCGGCGAGCCGTGCTGGCGCCCGACTCCGTCCCGGCGCCAGCGTCCCCCGGTGGCGATCACCACCTGCGCCGCGCCGACCTCGTGCAGATCGACAGCCGTCATGCGGCTGCCCTTATAAATCTCGACGTTCAATAATTTACCGAGTTGCTGCACGCGATAATCGCGCACCCGGCCCCATTCCGCGAGTCCCGGCAACCTGCTTTCGAGCGCCACTCGACCGCCCAGCTCGGCGCCGGCCTCCGCCAGATGCACACGATATCCGCGCTGGCCGAGCGCCCGGGCGCATTCGAGGCCGGCCGGCCCCGCCCCGACGATCAGCACCGTGTCGTCCGAACTCTTGGCCGGAATGATCTCCGGATGCCAACCCTTGCGCCACTCCTCGCCCATGGTCGGGTTCTGCGTGCAGCGGATCGGCGTCACGGTGTAATCGCCGCTGACGCAAATATTACAGCCGATGCATTCCCGGATGTCGTCCAGGCGGCCTTCCTCGATCTTGCGCGGCAGGAAGGGATCGGCGATCGACGGCCGCGCCGCCCCAATCAGGTCCAGAACGCCGCGCCGAATCTGGGACACCATTGAATCCGGCGAAGTGAACCGCCCGACGCCGACCACGGGCTTGCTGGTAACCTTCTTGACGAAGCCGATGTACGATTCCTGCCAGCCCTCGGCGCCGAAACGGGACGGCCGGGAATCGTTCGACCAGGGGCTGATGTTGACGTCCCACAGGTCTGGCAGTTCGGCCAGCATCTCGATCACGTCGCGGCCCTCGTTTTCGGCCATGATGCCGTCAGGCCCCAGCAACTCATCGACGGCCAGGCGCACGGCGATGGCGCAGGTATCGCCCACCGCCTCCTTCGTCTCCTCGATCAGTTCGCGCAGCAGGCGAGCGCGGTTCTCAAGGCTGCCGCCATACTCGTCGAGGCGCTGGTTGCGGCGACGTTGCAGGAAGTGCATCGGCAGCGCGATGTCGTGGCCGGCATAGACATAGACGATGTCGAACCCGGCCTGCTTGGCCCGCACGGCCGCGTTACGGTGCCAGCGTCGATACTCGCGGATGTCCTGCTTGCTCATGGCCCGGGCCTGCACCGGGTCGTAGCTGGTGACGACGGTGTGACCGGGGGCGAGACCTACCTCGCGGCTGTAGAGATTGGCGCAACTACCGCCATGATATTGCAGCTCGATGCCGGCCAGGGCGCCGTGGCGATGGATCGCCTCGGTCATGACCGCGAGGGCGGGGATGTCGTCGTCGTTCCACAGGCGCCCTTCGATGGACGGCGAAATATCGCTGCTGCAATGGATTTCCACCTCCTCCGTGCAGACGACCGCCCAACCACCTTCCGCCTTCATGCCGCGCATGGCGGCGGCGGTTTGCGGATGGCGATATCCCATGCCGTTGCAGTGCGGCACTTGATAGAAGCGGTTCTTGGCCGTGACCGGGCCGATCTTCACCGGCTCGAACAAAATATCGTATCGCGGATCGCGCGCCATTCCCTGCCCCCTTGCGGTCGTCATTGGCAGTCACTCTAGCGGCAACGGCCCGACAGCGGCAAGGAGAAGCGGGGCTAATGGGCGGTGGGCGAAATGATGGGTTCGATCTTGCGCAGATCGTCGAGGGCAATATGACAGGCGATGCGGTGGCCTCCCGAAGTCACGATCTCCGGCGGTGGTGTTGTCTCGCATACCGTCCCTATTTTTCGCGCGCAGCGTGAGGCAAAGGGACAGCCCCGAGGGGGATTGGCAGAGCTCGGCATGGCGCCCTCCAGAACGATCCGCTTCTGCTGCCGATCTGGATCGGGAATGGGAACCGCCGACAACAAGGCCTCGGTATAGGGGTGAAAGGGCGGAGCGAACACTTCATCGACGCTGCCGAACTCAACCACCTTGCCCAGGTACATGACGGCCACCCAGTCGGCCAGATAGCGCACGACCGACAGGTCATGCGAAATGAACAGCAGCGTCGCCTGCCGCGCCGCTTGAATCTCCATCAACAGATTGATGATCGACGCCTGGACCGAAACATCGAGGGCCGAAACCGGTTCGTCGGCGATCAGCAGATCGGGATCCCCGGCCAGCGCCCGGGCAATGGCCACGCGCTGTTTTTGTCCGCCGGAGAGCTGGCGCGGCTTGCGGGTCACGAAATCGACCGGCAGCTTGACGATTTCCATCAAGCGGCGCGATTCCTCCCGCGCCTGGCGCGAGGTCAGGCCCTTCAAGCGGCGCAGCGAACGTTCGATGGCGTAACCGACGGAATGGCTCGGGTTGAGCGTGCTTTCGGGGTTCTGAAATACCATCTGAAGTTTCCGCTTCATCGCCCGCGGCCGATTCTCGACGCGCACGCCGCCGATTTCGGCTCCCTCCAGGACGACCGTGCCATCCGTGGCGGTCTCAAGGCCGGTCAACACCTTGGCCAGGGTGGACTTGCCGCAGCCGGACTCGCCGACGATGGCGAGCGTCATCCCGCGCCCGGCCGACATGCTGATATCGTTGATGGCCTTGACGTCGTAGTCCCCGCCGCCGGCAAATATGCTCGCCGACTGACGATAGTATTTTTTTAGATTCAGCACCTCCAGCATCGGCTCTGCCTTGGCGGTCGCGGCCGCCGTGGTCGCCACCGCATGCGGTCGTTGCCAAGGCGCAAGCTCGGCCGCCCGCAGGCACTGCACCCGGTGTCCATCCTCGCCCGACACGCCGGCCGTGGCTACCTTGCCGCTGCGACAGCGTGTTTCGTCTTCATGCCGGCAGCGCGGGGCAAAAATGCAGCCGACCGGCCGAAGCAAGGCCGATGGCACCTGGCCAGGGATGGGGACCAACGGCTGGGCCCGCTTGTCGCTGCCCAGAACCGGGATGCATTCGAGCAGTCCACGCGTATAGGGATGGCGCGGGTTGCGGAAGACCTCGGTGATGGCGCCCTCCTCGACCAGTTCGCCGCCATACATGACCCCGATCCGGTCGCAAATCCGCACCACCGTGCCGAGATTGTGGCTGATGAAAACGATCGCCGAATTATGTTTGCGACGAAGTTCGCGCACTAGATCGAGCACCGCCGCTTCGACCGTCACATCGAGCCCGGTGGTCGGTTCGTCCATGATAAGAAGCGACGGCTCGGCCATCAACGCCATGGCGATCACGACCCGCTGCTGCTGGCCACCGGAAAGCTGGTGCGGGTAGCGTTCGAACATTCGCTCCGGCTCCGGCAGCTTCACCTCGTCCAGGAGTTGCAGCGCCCGGCGCCGGGCTTCCGCCTCGCCGGCGCCCTGGTGGATGATCGACACCTCCATCAGTTGCCGGCCCACCGGCATCACCGGATTGAGGCTGCTCATGGGATCCTGATAGACCATCGCCAGCTTGCTGCCGCGGATCCGGCGCAGTTCGCTTTCGCTCATGCGCGCCATGTCCTGGCCCTCGAACAGGATGCGCCCACCCATCAGGCGGCCGGCCCCGCCCAGATAGCGGGCGATGGCAAAGGCGACGGTGGACTTGCCGCAACCGGATTCGCCGACCAAGCCGATGGCCTCGCCCTGGTTGAGGCGAAAACTCACCCCTGGGATGACGTTGATTTCTCCGGCGCGGGTAAAATACGAGATGCGCGCGCCATCCAGTTCCAGGACCGGGCCGTTGCCAGGCGTTGCGTCGGCCATCGCTTCCCTCAATCCCTGAGGCTGATTTCGCGCAAGCCGTCCGCCAGCAGGCTGAAACCCACCACCAGGGACGAAAGGGCGAAGGCCGGCGCCAAGGCCATATGCACTTGGCCGCCAAGAAGGAAGCCGTAGGTATCCTTGATCATGCCGCCCCAATCGGGATCGGGCGGCCTAAGTCCGACACCAAGGAAACCGAGCAGGCCGATGGTAATAGCCGTGTATCCCGTACGCAGGCAGGCATCGACGATCAGCGGTCCGCGCGCGTTGGGCAAAATCTCGACCAGCATGATGTACCAGGCCGATTCGCCGCGCATTTTGGCCGCAGCGACGTATTCCCGCTCACGCAACTCCAGCGTCTGGCTGCGCACCAGCCTGGCGACTTGGGGCGAGGCGACAAAGGTGACGGCGGCAATGATGTTGAGAGCCGATGGCCCGAACTTGACCATGATGATGACGTAGAGGATCAGAACCGGAAACGACAGGATGATGTTGCACACCTGCATCAATAGTGTGTCAACCCAACCTCGATAGTAACCCGCCAGAAGTCCGATGAGGCAGCCGACGACATAGGCGCAGAGTGTAGCCAGGGGCGCGATGGTTAGCACGATGCGCGAGCCGAAGATGATGCGCGACAGGATATCGCGCGCCTGATCGTCGGTGCCGAGCCAGTGCTGGAACGAAGGCGACGCCACGGGCCCGACATCGAACTGATTGGCATTCGGCGCATAGGGCGCCAGCAGCGGCGCAAAAATTGCGACCAGGCACCAGAAAACCACTATCCCGGCGCCCACCATGCCGGCCGGCGATTCCCGCAGCAGTCGGATCGTCGCCCACCAGCCAACCTGGCTCTTGGCCTTCTTTCCCCCGGACGTCGCGCTCGTTGGTGCACTCATGCTCGACCTCAGGCGAAACGAATGCGCGGGTTCAGCAGCATGTAAACGAAGTCGCCCATCACCTGCGAGATGACGACGACGAGCACCGCGAACAACGACGCAGCCTCGACGGTGGCGACGTCCCCGCGCAGGGACGCCTGCACCAACATGCGCCCGAAACCGGGAAAGCCGAACACGGCCTCCACCACCACGACGCTGGTAAAGAGAAAATTGAGTTGCAGCAGGATAGCCGTAAACGGCGTGATGAGCGCGTTGCGCATGGCGTGTTTGATGACCACGGCCTGGAACGTCAAACCCTTCAGCACCGCGGTCCGGATATAGGGCCGGGTCATGACCTCGACCATCGAGGCCCGCACCATGCGCACCAGATAACCGAGGTAATAGGCGGTCAGCGTCGCCACCGGCAGAACCATCTGCGAGGCGATGGACCAGCCGCCGCTATCCTCCAGCGGCGCCGTTCCCGGCAAAACCTTCAGCCAGACGACAAAGATCGTCAGCAGTATGGCTCCGGTGCCGAACTCCGGCACCGAGGTGGTGATGGTGCTGAATAGAGAAACCAGACGGTCGAGGGTCGAACCCTCGCGCATACCGGCGGCCACCCCTAGGATGATCGATAGGGGCGCGATCACCGCGAAGGCCACCAGGGCCAGCACGGCGGAGTTACCGAGGCGGTCCCAGATGAAGACATCGACATCGGTTCGATACTGGTAGGAATAGCCGAAATAACCCTGAAAGATACCGTTGATCTCACCGGCGCAATTCGGCGCCAAGCCAAGCCATGAGAGATACCGATGCAGGAACGGCCATTGGAGGCAGTGCTCAATGCGATAGAGCTCGAGTTGCTTATCGGTGGCGAACTGGCCCAGCGCGCTGCGGGCGATGTCGGTGGGCGAAAATTCAAACGTCAGAAAAACCAGGAACGACACCACCAGCAAGGTGAAGAGGAGAATGCCGAACCTCTTGGCAAAAAACTTCAGCATGCCAAGCCGCGCACAGGATGCGTTCTCAAGTTCATCGGACGGGGAAAGGAGCGACGGGCACCATCAAGGGTGCCCGTCGCCGCTTCTCCTCGGGTCAGGCTTCGAGCGACCAATCCCACGGGAAGACGTAGTTGGTCGGATGGGCCGCAAAGCCCTTCACCTTTTTGGACATACAGGCGAAGACCGAGCGCCAGAGCGGTTGCACGATCGGGCCTTCTTCCTGCATCAGGGTCTCGATTTCCACCATCACTTCGCGTCGCTTGTCAACGTCGAGGATGCCCTCGGCCTTGGCCAGCAATTCGTCGAACTTCGCGTTCGTCCACTTGCTCTCGTTCCAAGGCACGCCGGTCCGATAGGCAAGACCCAGCACCATGACGCCGAGCGGACGGTGGGTCCAGGTCGTGAAGGCAAACGGCGCCGTCGGTTTGTCCCAGATCTCCCAATACTGATCGGAGGGAAGAACCGTGACCTTGATGTTGATGCCGGCCTGTTTCCACATTTCGGCCATGGCGTTACAGGCGCGCGGCTCCCAATCGGGATCCTTTTTGCAGAACAGCTCGGACTCAAAGCCGTCCGGCATACCGGCCTCGGCCAGCAGCTTTTTCGCCCCCTCGATGTCCTGCTTCATGAACTCGAGCTTGGCATATTCGGGGTGGATCGGGGCCACATGGTGGTGCTCGCCCGGCACGCCGAGGCCGAGATAGGACACCTGCAGCACCTTGTCACCGTCGATGCACAGCCGCATCGCCTTGCGGACTCGCGGATCCTTCCAGGTGTCGTGGATCATCTGCATGCGAGCAACGGCGGTTTGCGCCGTGGTCGCTTCGTAAACCTGGATGTTGTCCATCTTCTGG
>Ga0315281_10001753_pt1 | contig 32177 bp, 31 predicted proteins | sample YL17G07_0_MG_FD_204540 | JGI IMG/M metagenome (GOLD analysis project Ga0315281, IMG submission 204540) | Sediment microbial communities from Yellowstone Lake, YNP, Wyoming, USA - YL17G07_0 | ecosystem: Environmental > Aquatic > Freshwater > Lake > Sediment | place: USA: Wyoming | collected...
ATCCGCTATGCCGACCGGCGCCTGCGCCGGCGCGAGGGTTTCGCCCTGACCGATCCCGGCATGGACCTGACCCAGGCGCTCGATCAGGCGCACTACTGCATCTTCTGCCACAACCAGGGCAAGGATTCCTGCTCGCACGGCCTCCAGGAAAAAGACGGCGCCTTTAAGAAGTCGCCCTTCGGCGTCGCGCTCGTCGGCTGCCCGCTCGAAGAAAAGATTTCCGAGATGCACGTCCTCAAGATCGAGGGCGCGGCCATGGCGGCGCTGGCCATGATCGTGGTCGATAACCCGATGGCGGCGGCGACCGGACATCGCATCTGCAACGACTGCATGAAGGCCTGCATCTATCAAAAGCAGGAGCCGGTGGACATTCCGCAGGCCGAGACGCGCACCTTGAAGGACGTGCTTGAGCTGCCCTGGGGCTTCGAGATCTACGGCCTGTTGACGCGTTGGAATCCCTTGAACCTGCGCCAGCCGTTGGCGAGGCCCGCGAGCGGCAAGAAGGTGCTGGTGGTGGGGTTGGGGCCGGCCGGCTTCACGCTCGCCCATTACCTGCTCAACGACGGTCACGCGGTGGTGGCTATCGACGGCCTCAAGATCGAACCGCTGCCGGCGGCGCTCTCTGGCGTCGAGGCGACGGGCGAGCGGGTGCCGTTCAAGCCGGTGCATGACGTGACCAGCCTTTATGAGAATTTGGGCGAGCGCACCATGGCCGGCTTCGGCGGCGTCGCCGAGTACGGCATCACCGTGCGCTGGAACAAGAACTTCCTCAAAGTCGTGCGCCTGCTGCTGGAACGCCGCGCCGCCTTCGCCATGTTCGGCGGCGTGCGGCTGGGCGGCACGGTGGCGTTGGAGCAGGCATTCGAGTTGGGCTTCGATCATGTGGCGCTGGCGCTGGGCGCCGGCAAACCCACCATTCTTGAACTGCCGGGCGGCCTGGCGCCGGGCGTGCGCGCGGCCTCGGATTTCCTCATGGCCCTGCAACTTACCGGGGCGGCCAAGACCTCGTCGCTGGCGAACCTACAGATACGCCTGCCGACGGTGGTGATCGGCGGCGGTCTCACCGCCATCGACGCCGCCACCGAGGCCCTCGCGTACTACCCCGTGCAGGTGGAAAAATTTCGCGCGCGCTACGAGACCCTGGCGGCCGAGCGCGGCGAGGCGGCGGTGCGCGGGGCCTGGAGCGTGGCCGAGATCGAGGTCGCCGACGAGTTCCTCGCCCATGCCCGTGAGATTGGCGCCGAGCGCGCGGCGGCGGCGCGCGAGAATCGCGTTCCCCGCCTGCGCGAATTGCTGCAATCCTGGGGCGGGGCCACCGTCGCCTATCGGCGCCGGCTGTTGGACTCGCCGAGCTACACGCTCAATCACGAGGAAGTCGGCAAGGCGCTGGAGGAAGGCGTTGTCTTCGCCGAGGGCCTGACGCCCACCGTGGTCGAGACCGACGCCGCCGGCCGTGCCTCGGCCGTGCGCTTTCGCCGCGCCGATGGCGAGGCGCGCCTGCCGGCTAGAAGTGTATTAGTTGCCGCCGGCACCCGGCCCAATACGGTCCTCGCCCGCGAAGTGCCGGGCCAAGTCGCGCTCGACGGCGGCTACTTTCAGGCCGTGGACGAGGCCGGCCAGCCGGTGCAGCCCGAAAAACTGGCCAAGCCGTCGGCCGTGCGCGTGCTGCAACAAATCCGCGCCGATGGCCGCGCCGTCAGTTTCTTCGGCGACCTGCATCCCTCCTTCGCCGGCAACGTGGTGAAGGCGATGGCGAGCGCCAGGGCCGGTTGGCCCGTTGTTTCCCGCGCCCTTGGTCGAGGCGGTCCGGCGTCGGCCGAGGACGCGCCCGCCTTTATCGCCCGTCTCAACCGCGCCCTGCGCGCCCGCGTGCACAAGGTGACGCGCCTCACCCCCAGCATCGTCGAGGTGGTAGTGGAGGCGCCGATGGCGGCGCGCAATTTCCGCCCGGGCGAATTCTATCGCCTACAGAATTACGAGACCCTGGCCCCGCGCACCGACGGTACCGTGATGGCGATGGAGGGGTTGGCGCTGACCGGCGCCTGGGTCGAGCCCGAGCGCGGTCTGGTTGGCGCCATCGTGCTTGAGATGGGCGGTTCGTCCGATCTTTGCACGCTGCTGCGGCCGGGCGAGCCGGTGGTGCTGATGGGGCCGACCGGGCACCCGACCGAGATTCCTGCCGGCGAAACGGTGCTGCTGGCGGGGGGCGGCCTCGGCAACGCGGTGCTGTTCTCGATCGGCAAGGCCCTGCGCGAGGCCGGTTCGCGCGTGCTTTATTTCGCCGGCTACAAGCGCCTGATCGACCGTTACAAGGTGGCCGAGATCGAGGCGGCGGCGGACGTCGTCGTCTGGGCCTGCGACGAGGCGCCGGGCTTCGCGCCGGGCCGGCCCCAGGATCGCACCTTCGTCGGCAACATCGTCGCCGCGATGACGGCCTATCAGGAAGGGCGCCTGGGCGCCAAGACCGTCGAGATCACCGCGGTCGATCGCCTGATCGCCATCGGCTCCGACGCCATGATGGCCGCCGTCACGCGCGCCCGCCACGGCGTCCTGAAGCCGTGGCTGAAACCCACGCACCAGGCCATCGCCTCCATCAACTCGCCAATGCAGTGCATGATGAAGGAGGTCTGCGCCCAATGCCTGCAACTGCACCGCGATCCGGCGACCGGCGAGGAGACGGTGGTGTTCTCCTGCTTCGACCAGGATCAAGCCATGGACCGGGTGGACTTCGCCAGTCTCAAGGGCCGGCTGTCGCAGAACGGCGTCCAGGAAAAACTGACGGCGCAGTGGATCGACCGCTGCCTGAAGCGGCTCGATCTACGCCAGGCGGCCGAGTAGCGTTCAGTACGGCGTGCCGTCCTTGCGCGCGTAACCGCCCCGGCCGGAATAGCGCCCCGGCTTGAACACCATGTCGATATCGGAATATTCGCCCCAGTCCTCGTCGTCGCGCGCACCGATGACCAGGAGGGTGACCGTGCCGGTCGAACGGTTTTGCAGGTGATGGCCGTTGCGCTCGCCGGCCTTGAAGCCGGCGCAGTCGCCGGCGCGCAAGGTCTGCTCGCCCTGATCGGTGACCAGCACCACGTCGCCGTCCAGCACCTGGACGAACTCGTCCTCGCGCGCGTGCCAATGGCGCTGGGTCGACCAACTCCCGGGTGCCAGGCGCACCAGGTTGACGCCGAACTGGGTCAGGCCGGCGGCCTGGCCCAACCGCTGCGTCTCGCGGGCCCGGCAGGGCTGGTCATAGGGGGCCGGGTAGGTGGTCTTGGTCTCGACCGGAACCTTGGCGACATCGATCTTGGGCATACGGGGACTCCTTAAAAAAAACCCGCCAAAACCAATCATTCCCGGCTTGGCGCCCCGCCGTCCAGGAGCAAATTAACCCGCCTGTTGGCGACACGCCCTGGTCGCACTTGCGCCAGGGATGGTCGCGGGGGATAAAGCGGCCGGTTAGGCGTAGGCCTAGTCTCGATCCTTATGCTCCGCCCAAGGTTTTTCCGGCCGGACATTCGTTAAGTGAAAGCAATGGCGCCAGCCCCCTCGACCCTGCTCATCGCCTGCGGTGCCTTGGCGCGCGAGGTCTTGGCGCTGATCGAGGCCCATGGCTGGTCGCAACTGACGCTGGTCTGCCTGCCGGCCATCTATCACAACACGCCGGATAAGATCCCCGAGGGCGTGCGCGAGCGCATCCGCGAAAATCGTGACCGTTACGATCGTATCCTGGTCCTCTACGGCGACTGCGGCACCGGCGGCCTGTTGGACCGCGTGCTGGAGGAGGAAGGGGTGGCCCGCATCCCCGGCCCGCACTGCTACGATTTCTATGCCGGCCCGACCGACTTCGCGGCCCTGACGCAGGCCGAGCCCGGCACCTTCTTCCTGACCGATTATCTGACGCGGCATTTTGACCGGCTGATTATTGAGGGCTTGGGCCTCGACCGCCATCCCGAATTGCGCGATGACTATTTCGGCAACTATCGTCGCCTGGTTTATCTGGCGCAGACTGACGAGCCTGAACTGCGCCGCCGGGCCGAGGCAGCGGCCAAGCGCCTTGAGCTTGAATATCACTATCGTTTTACCGGCTATGGCGGGCTTGGCGGATTCCTCGACCAAGCTGTCGCCGAACCCATGGGGGCCGCCTGATGCCCGACCTGATCGTTGTCTATTGGCGCGACCTTCCGGCCCAAGTGATCGTCAAGAAGGGCCGCGTCGCCGCCAAGCGCCAGTTGAGCGAGCGCTTCGAAAAGGCGATCGACCGCGCCGCCATGCGCGCCGGCCTGCGCGATACCGACGGCTACTTGGGCGAATGGCGCCGCGCCGATCCCGTGGCCTGCGGCGAGGATCTCGAAGCCGAGGCCACGGCCGCCGCCGAGAAGCTGGAAAACGACTATAACGACGAGCGCTTGACCCGGCTGGTCTTGGCCGGGGGCCTGGAGAACCCGCCCTCATGAACGATCTTTCTGTTCCGACTGCGGCCCTGGGCGTCCAGCGTTCCACCGGCGGCCTGGAGGCCGGCTTGCGCGCCGGGCGCTTCGTCGTCACGGCCGAAACCTCGCCGCCCGATGCCGGTGCCGCCGGGCCGCTGCTGGCCCGCGCCGGCTGCTACAAGGGCGTGACCGATGCCGTCAACGTCACCGACGGCGCCGGGGCCAAGGCACATATGTCGGCGCTGGCGGCCTCGGCGCTGTTGGCCCGCGAGGGCATCGAGCCGGTGCTGCAATTCACCGTCCGCGACCGCAATCGCCTGGCGCTGCAAGGCGACCTTCTGGGGGCCGCGGCACTCGGCATTCCCAACATTCTTTGCCTGCACGGCGACGACGTGAAGGCGGGCGACCAGCCGGAAGCAAAACCGGTGGTGGACATCGACAGCCGCGAGTTGATGCGCACGGCCCGGCGCATGCGCGACGAGGGCAGCTTTCCCTCGGGCCGGGTGATCGAGCCGCGCCCGGGCCTTTTGATCGGTGCCGCCGACTCGCCCCAGGATCCCAAGCCCGGCTGGAAGCCGGACGGCCTCAAGGCCAAGGTCGAGGCCGGCGCCGACTTCATCCAGACCCAATATTGCTTCGACCTGGCGATGCTGCGCCGCTATCTCGATTGCCTGTCCGACCATGGCCTGACCGAGCGGCTCTACATCATCGTCGGCGTCGGCCCGCTGGCCTCGGCCAAGTCGGCGCGCTGGATGAACGAGAACCTGTTCGGCGTGCATATACCCGAGGCCATCGTCGCCCGGCTCGACCAGGCCAGCGACCAGAAGACCGAAGGCCGGCGTATCTGCACCGAGCTGTTGCAGGAACTTGCCCAGATGCGCCACGTCGCCGGAGCCCATGTCATGGCCCCGCGCCAGGAGGCGGCCAGCGCCGAGGCCATCGCCGATTCCGGCGTGCGCGGACGCCCGCGGGCGCGCTGAAGAAAGGCCAAGAGAAGCTCCCATGTATGCCTTGCGCCTTTGGTCGGTGCGCCGCGCGCGTCTAGTGGAGCGCGTCTATGACCTGTTCGAGCCGGTCCTGGTGGCGGCGGCGCCGCTCTTGGCGCGTCTCGGCTACGCGCGCCTGGAGCGGCCGGTGGCGGCGATCGAGCGCGGCCTCAAGGGCCTGCTGTTCGATTGCCAGATGTGCGGGCGTTGCATCCTCTCCTCGACCGGCATGTCCTGCCCCATGAACTGCCCGAAATCGCTGCGCAACGGCCCCTGCGGCGGTGTGCGCGAGAACGGCCACTGCGAAGTGAAGCCGGAAATGAAATGCGCCTGGGTCCAGGCCTGGGAAGGGTCGCGGCGCATGAGCGCGGGCGATGCCATCACCGAACGCCAGCCGCCGGTGGACCATCGCTTCAAGGGTTCCTCCGCCTGGCTGCGCCTGTTGCGCGAGCGCGGCCCTAAGCCCCAAAAATCGCCGGCGCGATCGTGAACCCCGAGGCCAATAACCTGATCGATCCCGGCGACCCGCTGCCGCCGCTACCGGGCCACAGCTCACGCGGCCGGCTTGAGCGGGCGCTGCGCAGCGGCCGTTTCGCGGTCACGGCGGAGTTGAACCCGCCCGATTCCGCCGATCCACGCGACGTTTACGAACGGGCCCTGGTGCTGTCGGAGGTCTGCGACGCCATCAACGCCACCGATGCCTCCGGCGCCAACACGCATATGTCCTCGGTCGGTATTTGCAGCCTGCTGACCCGCGCCGGTTACGCCGTGGTCATGCAGATTTCCTGCCGCGACCGCAACCGCATCGCCATCCAGGGCGACGTGCTGGGCGCCGCCGCCATGGGGGTCGCTAATATCCTCTGCCTGACCGGCGATGGGGTGCAGGCCGGCGACCAGCCGGGCGCCAAGCCCGTGTTCGACCTCGACAGTACGAGCCTGCTCGAAACGATTCGCGCCATGCGCGACGAGCGCCGCTTCCTGTCCGGGCGCAAGATCACCTCGCCGCCCCAGGTATTCCTCGGTGCCGCCGTCAATCCGTTCGTGCCGCCGTATGACTGGCGGCCCCTGCATTTGGCCAAGAAAATCGAGGCCGGGGCCCAGTTCGTGCAGTCCCAATACTGCTTCGACATGGCGTTGCTGCGCCAGTTCATGGCGCGGGTGCGCGATCTGGGCTTGGACGAACGGTGCTTCATCCTCATCGGCGTCGGGCCGCTGGCGTCGGCCAAGACGGCGCGCTGGATGCGCAGCAACGTGCCCGGCGTTCATATTCCCGACGAGATTATCGCCCGGCTTGAGGGGGCGAAGGACCAGAAGCGCGAAGGCAAGCGCCTATGCATCGAGCTTATTCAGCAACTCCGCGAAGAGAAGGGCGTGGCGGGCGTCCATGTCATGGCTTACCGCCAAGAGGAATTCGTATCCGAAATCATCGTCGAGTCGGGGGCACTCGGCGGGCGCCGGGGCGCGCATCGCACCGCCAGGGAGATTACCCAGTCATGACCGATACCGTTATCAGTTCGGCGACCAAGCAAGTCATCATCGGCTTCGAACGCCCGTTCGTCATCATCGGCGAGCGCATCAATCCGACCGGGCGCAAGCTGCTGGCGGCCGAAATGGCGGCCGGCGACTACAGTCGCGTCAAATCCGACGCCCTGGCCCAGATCGAGGCCGGGGCCCAGATGCTCGACGTCAATGCCGGCATCCCGATGGCCGACGAGCCGCGCATCCTGGCCGAGGCGATCCAACTCGTGCAGTCGCTGACCGACGCGCCGCTCTCCATCGACTCGTCCATCGTCGCGGCGCTTGAGGCCGGTTTGTCCGTTTACAAGGGCAAGGCCCTGGTGAACTCGGTCACGGGCGAGGAGGAGCGGCTCGAAGTGGTCCTGCCGCTGATCAAGAAATACGGCGCCGCCGTGGTCGCCATCTCCAACGACGAAACCGGCATTTCCGAGGATCCGGACGTGCGCTTCGAGGTGGCCAAGAAGATCGTCCGGCGGGCCGCCGATTTCGGCATCCCGTCCTGCGACGTGGTGGTGGACCCGTTGGTCATGCCGGTGGGGGCGCTCAACGAGGCGGGCCGCTCGGCCTTCCACCTGATCCGGCGCCTGCGCGAGGAACTGAAGGTCAACACCACCTGCGGCGCCTCCAATTTCAGCTTCGGCTTGCCGAATCGGCACGGCCTCAACGCCTCGTTCCTGAGCATGCTGATCGGCGCCGGCATGACCTCGGCCATCACCAATCCGCTTCATCCCGAGGAAATGACCGCCATCCTCGGCGCCGACGTGGCCATGGGCCACGACCCCAACTGCATGCGCTGGATCCAGAAATTCCGCGAACCCGTCGCCGAAGGCGAGGAGGGGGCGTCGCGCCGGGCCCGCGAAGGCCGCCGGCGTCGCGGCTGATAGGCGCCCCATGACCGCGCCCAACGAGGCCTTGCCCGCCGAGGCCCAGCCCGCCGAGGCCCTGATCGTTTTCATGCCGTCGGGCCGGCGTGGGCGTTTTGCGCTCGGCACGCCGGTGTTGCAGGCGGGGCGCGCCCTGGGCGTCGATATCGATTCCGTCTGCGGCGGTCGCGGCATCTGCGGGCGCTGCCAAATCGAGGTGAGCGAGGGCCAGTTCACCAAGCTCGGCCTCACCTCGCGGCCCGATCATTTGTCGGCCTTCGGCGAGGTCGAACGGCGCTATGCCGAGCGGCGCGGCCTGAAGGATGGCCGGCGGTTGTCGTGTTCCACCCTCTTGCTGGGCGATGTCGTCATTGACGTGCCGCCCGACAGCCAGGTGCACAAGCAGGTCGTCAGAAAGCGTGCCGAAATGCGGGCCATCGAACTCGACCCGGTGGTGCGCCTGCACTATGTCGAGGTGGTCGAACCCGACATGCACGATCCCTCGGGCGATCTGCGCCGGCTGGAGCAGGCGCTTGAGGCGCAATGGGGCCTCAAGGATCTCGATTGCGACCTGCGCGTCATCCAGGGCCTTCAGGCGGCGCTACGCAAGGGCAACTGGAGCGTGACGGTCGCCGTGCATTACGGTCGCCAGATCACGGCGGTCTGGCCCGGCTTTCACGACCGCGCCTTTGGCTTGGCCGTGGACGTGGGCTCGACCACCATCGCCGGACATCTTTGCAATCTTGCCACGGGCGAGGTCGCGGCCTCGGCCGGGTTGATGAATCCGCAGATCCGTTTCGGCGAGGATCTGATGAGCCGCGTCTCCTACGTCATGATGCATCCGGGTGGCGACGCCGAAATGACCGCCGTCGTGCGCGAGGCCGTCAACACGATCGCGCGCCAGGTGGCGAGCGAGGCCGGTATCCCCGTCGAGGATATCCTCGAAGTGACCTTCGTTGGCAATCCGATCATGCACCACCTACTGCTCGGCATTAATCCGATCGAACTGGGCGGCGCTCCCTTCGCGCTCGCCGTCGATACCGCCGTCACGCTCTGGGCCAGCGAGATCGCCCTCAAGGTTCATCCCAACGCACGCATCTTCGTCTTGCCGTGCATCGCCGGGCATGTCGGTGCCGACACGGCCGGCGTGATTCTCTCCGAATCGCCGCATACGGTCGATGAAATGACCCTCATCGTCGATGTCGGCACCAACGCCGAAATCGTACTCGGCAATCGCCATCGGCTGTTGGCGGCATCGAGCCCAACCGGACCCGCTTTCGAGGGGGCGCAGATTTCCTGCGGCCAGCGCGCCGCGCCGGGTGCCATCGAACGGGTGCGGATCGACCGCGACACGCTCGAACCGCGATTCAAGATCATCGGCTCCGATCTATGGTCGAACGAGCCCGGCTTCGCCGAGGCGACGGCGGCGACCGGCATCACCGGCGTCTGCGGCTCGGGCATCATCGAGGCGCTGGCCGAGATGTATCTGTCTGGCATCATCGACCAGAACGGCGTCGTCGATGGTTCGTTGGCGGCCAAGAGCCCGCGTATCGAGGCCGATCGGCGCACCTTCGCCTATCTCCTGCACGACGGACCGCCGATCCTGCGCGTTACCCAGAACGACGTGCGGGCGATTCAACTGGCCAAGGCCGCGCTCTATGCCGGCGCCCGGTTGCTAATGGACCGCATGGGCGTGGAGACGGTCGAGCGCATCACGCTCGCCGGCGCCTTCGGCAGTCATATCGACGTCAAATACGCCATGGTCCTGGGCATGATCCCCGATTGCGCGCTGGCCAAGGTCGGCTCGGCCGGCAATGCCGCCGGCACCGGGGCCCGGATCGCGCTCTTGAACCAGCAGGCGCGGAGCGAAATTGCCGACGTCGTGCGCCGGGTGGAAAAGGTGGAAACGGCCGTCGAAGCCCGCTTTCAAGAACATTTTGTCGAGGCCATGGCCATCCCCCACAAAACCGCGCCCTATCCCAATCTGCGCGCCGCCGTCACGTTGCCGGCGGCCAAGCCCTCCTCGGCCGGGCCGGGGGGATCGGGTCGGCGGCGTCGGGTTCACGGGGGTTGACAGCGGAACGCGCCTGGCTATAGTCCCCGCTTTCGCGGGCCCGGCCCGCTTTTCCTTATGTTATCGGGACTTGGCGATGTACGCAGTAGTAAAGACCGGCGGCAAGCAGTATCGCGTCGCCGCCGGCGACAAGATCGTTGTTGAGCGTCTGCCAAACGAGGCGGGTACGCTGGTGCAATTGGGCGACGTATTGATGGTTGGCGAAGGCGCCACCACTACCCTCGGCCGGCCGCTGTTGGTGGGTGCGGCCGTCTCCGCCACGGTCCTTGAGCATCGGCTGGGCGACAAGGTCATCATCTTCAAGAAGAAGCGCCGCCACAATTACCGCCGCAAGCGCGGCCATCGCCAGGGGCTTACGGTTCTACAAGTGACCGAGATCCTGACCGACGGGCGCAAGCCGAGCGTGGCGGCGGCGGTGCTGAAGGCGCCGAGGGTAGCCGTGGCGCCGGCGGCAAAGAAAGCCGCGCCGAAAGCCAAGGCGCCGAAAGCGAAGGCACCGAAGGCCAAGGCGGCGCCCAAGAAGGCGAAGCCGGCGGCTGGGGAAGCAAAGCACAAGGCGGCGGCGAAGAAGGCCGCGCCAAAGGCCAAGACCAAGACCAAAAAGTAAGGCCAGAGAGTTAAGGCCAGAGAGCTTAAGGAGCGACGAGTCATGGCACATAAAAAGGCAGGCGGTAGTTCGCGTAACGGGCGCGATTCGGGCGGCCAGCGTCTCGGCCTGAAGAAGGCCGGCGGTGAGGTCGTTCTGTCCGGCAACATCCTCGTCCGGCAGCGTGGCACCAAGTATTTTCCCGGCAGCAATGTCGGCATCGGGCGCGATCACACGCTCTTTGCCACGGCTGGCGGCGCGGTTGAGTTTCACCGCTCAACCGGCGGGCGCACCTTCGTGTCCGTGAAGCCGAATAGCTGATACACGACAGACGCATCGGCAACCGTTAATGGGGGAACGCCGGTGCGTTCCCCTTTTTCGTTGATAGGCCGGCAAGAGCGCGATGAAGTTTCTGGACGAAGCCAAAATCTATATCCGTAGCGGCGACGGCGGGGCCGGTTGCGTCGGCTTTCGGCGCGAGAAGTTCATTGAGTTCGGCGGCCCGGACGGCGGCGATGGCGGTCGTGGCGGCGACGTGGTGGTCGAATCCGTGGCCAACCTCAACACCCTCATCGACTATCGCTATCAGCAACACTTCAAGGCTCAACGCGGCCACCAGGGCATGGGCTCGAACCGCAGCGGGGCCTCGGGCAATGGCATCGTGCTCAGGGTTCCCGCCGGCACCCAGATCATCGCCGAGGACAAGGAAACGGTGCTGTTCGATTTTAAGCGCCCGGGCGAGCGCGTCGTGCTGGCGCGTGGCGGCGACGGCGGCTACGGCAACGCCCGGTTCAAGTCCTCGACCAATCGCGCCCCGCGCCGCGCCGATCCGGGCTGGCCGGGCGAGGAACGCTGGGTCTGGCTGCGCCTGAAGCTGATCGCCGACGCTGGCCTCGTCGGTCTGCCCAATGCCGGCAAATCGACCCTGCTTTCGGCGGTGAGCCGGGCCCGGCCGAAGATCGCCGACTATCCCTTCACCACCTTGAAGCCGCAATTGGGCGTCGTTTACGTGGACGAGTCCGAATTCGTGCTGGCCGATCTGCCGGGGATGATCGAAGGGGCGCACGGGGGCGCCGGTCTTGGCCACAAGTTCCTTGCCCATGCCGAACGTTGCGGCGTGCTGCTGCATCTGGTTGACGGTACCGAGGAAGACGTGGTCGGCGCCTACCGCCTGATCCGCAAGGAACTCAAGGCCTATGCCGAGACCTTGGCGCTGAAGCCGGAAATCGTGGTGCTCACCAAGCGCGACGCGCTCGATGACGAGGCCGTCGCCGCCAAGTTGAAGGCGCTGCGCGTGGCTGCGCGCCGGCGCGGTCACAAGGTGCAGGTCATGGCTGCTTCCGGCGTCACCGGCCGCGGTATCCCCGAGTTGCTGCGCGCGACGCTGGCGGCGGTCGAGCGCTATCGCCGTGAAACGGAGCCAAAGCCGGGGTTGGTGCCGGAGCCAGAGCCAGAATCGGTTCCGGAGCCTGAGAGCGTGGCATGACCCGCGCCAAGGACGCCCGGCGCGGCCTGGCATCGGCCAAACGCCTCGTCGTCAAGATTGGTTCGGCCCTGTTGGTGGATGACGAAACCGGGGCCCTGCGCCGGCGCTGGCTCGATGCCCTGGGCGACGACGTGGCGGCGGCCCGGTCGCGGGGGCAGGAAGTCATCCTCGTTTCCTCCGGCGCCATTGCCGTCGGTCGCCGCCATCTTGGCCTGACCGGGGCGCGCCTGAAGCTCGAGGAAAAACAGGCCGCCGCCGCCACCGGCCAGATCCGCCTCGCCCATGCCTATCAGGAGACGCTCGCCCGCCACGACATCACCGTGGCCCAAGTGCTGTTGACCCTGGACGACACCGAGGAGCGCCGCCGGCACCTGAACGCGCGCGGCACTTTGACCACGCTCCTGAAGTTGGGGGCGGTGCCGGTCATCAACGAGAACGACACGGTGGCGACGGCCGAGATCCGCTTCGGCGACAACGATCGCCTGGCCGCCCGCGTGGCGGCCATGGTCAGCGCCGATACCCTGATCCTGCTCTCCGACATTAACGGCCTCTACACGGCCGATCCGCGCCGCGACGGGCAAGCCCGCCTGATTCCAGAGGTGAGCGAGATCACGGCCGAGATCGAGGCCATGGCCGGCGAGGCGCCGGCCGGCTATTCCTCCGGCGGCATGGTGACGAAACTGGCGGCGGCGCGCATCGCCCTTGGCGCCGGTTGCCGCATGGCCATCGCCGATGGTCGGCCCATGCATCCCCTAGCGGCGCTGGCCGAGGGTGGGAATTGCACCTGGTTCCTGCCGGCGGCAAGCCCGCTCACCGCCCGCAAGCGCTGGATCGCGGGCGCGCTCAAGCCCGTGGGCACGCTCACCGTCGATGACGGCGCGCTCAACGCCCTCCAGGCCGGCAAGAGCCTGCTGCCGGCCGGCGTCATCGCCGTCGAGGGCCGCTTCGAGCGTGGCGATGCCGTGCGCGTGCTCGATCGCGGCGGGCGCGAGGTGGCGCGTGGGCTCAGCGCCTATGCGGGCACCGATGCCGCCATCATCAAGGGCCACAAGAGCCGTGAAATCGAGGCTCTTCTCGGCTACCGTGGGCGCGACGAGATGATTCACCGCGACGATCTGGTGCTGACGTAATGGAAGCGCGGGCGCAGAAGGGCGAGGATATCGAAGCCGTCATGCGGGAAATCGGCCGGCGCGCGCGCGAGGCCGCCGGCCTGCTGGCCCAGGCCGAGCCCGGCCGTAAGACGGCGGCAATCCAAGCCGGCGCCGCCGCCCTGCGGGTCGAGTGTGCCGTCATCCTCGCCGCCAATGCCCGCGATCTGGCCGAGGCCGGCGACCTGAGCAAGGCCCTGATCGACCGCCTCAGGCTCGACGAGGGGCGGGTCGCGGCCATGGCCAAGGGCCTCGACGAGCTGGCCGCTCGACCCGATCCCATCGGCACGGTGCTGGCGCAATGGACGCGGCCCAATGGGCTCGCCATCGAGCGTGTGCGCGTGCCCTTGGGCGTGGTCGGGATCATCTTCGAAAGCCGCCCCAACGTCACCGCCGATGCCGGCGCCATCTGCGTCAAGTCCGGCAACGCCGCCATCCTGCGCGCCGGTTCGGAGAGTTTCCATTCCTCGCGCGCCATCGCCGATTGCCTGAGTCAAGGGCTGGCGGCGGCGGGGTTGCCGGCGACGGCGGTTCAACTTCTGCCGACGCGCGAGCGCGCCGCCGTCGGCCACCTGCTGGCCATGCCCGAGTTCGTCGACGTGATCGTGCCGCGCGGCGGGCGGGGGCTGATCGAGCGGGTCCAGCGTGAGGCCCGCATGCCGGTCATCGCCCATCTCGAGGGCGTCAACCACACCTACATTCATGCCGGGGCCGAGCTGGCGATGGCGCGGCGCGTCGTCCTCAACGCCAAGATGCGCCGCCCCGGCGTTTGCGGCGCCACCGAGACACTGCTGATGGACCGCGCCGTGGCGCCAACGCATCTGCCGCCGATCCTCGCCGACCTTGCCGCTGCCGGCTGCGAGCTGCGCGGCGACGAGGCGAGTTGCGCCCTCGATGCGCGGGTGCGGCCGGCGAGCGAAGCCGACTGGGATACCGAATATCTCGACGCCATCATCGCCGTGCGCGTGGTTGACGGGCTCGACGCGGCGCTCGCCCATATCGCCCGCCACGGCTCGCGCCATTCCGAGGCCATCGTCAGCCAGGACGCCACCGCCACCGAGCGTTTCCTGAGGGAAGTGGACGCCGCCATCGTCATGGTCAACGCCTCGACGCAATTCGCCGATGGGGCCGAGTTCGGCATGGGGGCCGAGATCGGCATTTCCACCGGCCGGCTGCCGCCGCGCGGGCCGGTCGGCGCCGACGAACTGACCAGCTACAAATACGTCCTGCGCGGCGCCGGTCAGGTGCGGAGCTAGACGCTCTCATGGGCCCGGGCGCGCAGCAGACCCGTCGTTGGCCCTATCCGGCGCGAAAGGCCCGTGTCTTGGCGTCGGCGCCCACCGAGCCGACGCGCTCGCCCCTTCGTCGCGGCCGTCGCATCGGTATTCTCGGCGGCTCCTTCAACCCCGCCCATGCCGGGCATATGAGCCTCACCCTGGAGGCCCTGCGCCGCCTGCGCCTCGATCAGGTGTGGTGGCTGGTCAGCCCCCAGAATCCGCTTAAACCCAAGGCCGGTATGTCGGAGTTCGGCGAGCGCCTCAGGGGCGCACGGGCGCTGGCCCGTCATCCGCGCATCAGGGTGAGCGACATCGAGGCCGGGCTTGGCACGCGCTACACGGCCGATACCCTGGCCGCACTCCGCCGGCGCTTTCCGCGCCTCGCCTTCGTCTGGCTGATGGGGGCCGATAACCTGATCCAGATTCCGGCTTGGCAGCACTGGGGGAAAATATTTCGCCTGGTCCCGGTTGCGGTCTTCGCCCGCCCAACCTATTGTTTAGGGGCGCTCGCCGCGAAAGCGGCCCGCCGGTTCGCCGGCTCGCGGATGCCCGAAGCCATGGCATCCCGGCTGGCGATGCGGCAGCCGCCCGCGTGGGTCTTCGTGCATGGCCGGCTCGATCCGGCCTCGGCCACCGCCATCCGCGCCGAGCGCGCGGGCAAGACGAAAAAGGCGAAGGCCAGGACACGGCGAGAGGCAAAGGTTCAACCAGCAAAGGATGACAGCCATCGTAGTTAAAGCCAGGCCCCGGGCCAAAACCCCTACGGCCAAAACCCCCACGGCCAAGACCCCCACGGCCAAGACCCCTCGGGCCAAGACCGCCGGCAAAAACCGCGCCCGTGCCAGCGCTCCTCTCTCATTGCAGACGCTCGTCGAGCGCTCTCTCGACGACGACAAGGCCGAGGACATCGTCGTCGTCGATCTCCAGGGCAAGTCCAGCATCGCCGATTTCATGATCATTGCCAGCGGCCGCTCGCAGCGGCAGTTGGGCGCCATGGCCGAACACGTGGCGGCGAAGCTGAAGAGCGCGGGCGTGCGCCACATCGGCATCGAGGGGGGGCGCAACAGTGACTGGGTTCTGATCGACGGCGGCGACGTCGTCGTGCATCTGTTCCGCCCCGAGGTGCGCCTTCACTACAACCTCGAAAAGATGTGGGGCATGACCCTGCCGGAGCCCGACCGCGCCGCCGGTATCGCCTGACGACGGAAACATCCCGACCAATCGGAGAAACGGGATCGTGACCCAGAAGGTCCGCTACGCGCCGTGTCTTAGCCTGCTGGCCGAGGACGCCGACTATCTTCGCCGGGCGAGCGCGCCCGCCTATTGGGCGCTGGCGCCGCACTATGTCGGCCAGTTCAACGAGACATCCTGCTCGGTGGCGACGGCGGCCATGTTCTTGAATGCCGCGCGCGGCAGCGCCGGCCTGGCGCCGGGCGAGCGCCTAGTGGAGCAACAGGCGTTGCTGGCGCGCATGGCCGATCCGGTCTGGACCGCCGGCTGCGGTGGCAACGAGGGTCACGGTGTCAATCTGACCCAACTGCGCGATCTGCTGGCGCGGGCTGGGGCGCTTTATGGCCTTGCCGGCCGGATCGAGGCCGAGCCGGTCCTGGCGGCTGAGGCCGCTGGTGACGGCTTTCGCGCCGTCCTCTGCGCGGCCGAGCTGGCGCCGGGACAGCTCCTCGCCGTTAATTTTTATGCCGGCGGCGTCTATGGGCATGGAGACTATGGCCATTTCTCGCCGCTCGGCGCCTATGACGCCGGGCGCGATCGCGTCCTCGTGCTTGACGTGGATCGCGGCAGTTTTGAACCCTTCTGGGCGCCGGTCGGGGTCATGCTCGCCGGCATGGCGACGCGAAGTCCGATCGGCGACCAGCCGCGCGGTTATCTCGTCGTCACGCTGTCGCCGGCGACCGGGATCTAGGTCCGGCGTTTTTTAGCCCTGCTTGGCCTTGAAGGTCTCGATGGCTTTCTTGAGGTCGCCGTATTCCTCGCAAGCAGGGCAGACCGAGGCCAAGACCGCAAGCCGTTCCTCGGCGCTGGGCAGATCGTTCATCTCCAGATAAAGCTCGCCCATATACTCGTTGGCGCCGACATGGTTCGGATTGAGCTTCAGCGCCTGCCGGTAATACCCGAGCGACTCGTCCTTGTTGCCCAGCATGCGATTGCTGTAGCCAAGCAGGTTGAGGGCATCGGCGTTGTTGGGATCGTCGGCGAGGATGTTCTTCAGCACCTCGATGGCGCCGCGATAGTTGCTGGCGTCGATCTTGCCCTGGGCCAGGGCGATGGCCTGCGTTGCCGGTGCCGAGGCATTGCCGCCGCCGGCGTTACTTTCGCCACTGCTGCTCGTTCCGCTGCTGCCGCTACCGGCCGCATAGGCGAGGCCGGAGGAGGGGTTCGCACCGACCGTCGTCAATGAAACGAGGCCGCCAATCAGAACCGCCGCCGTCAATGTACGCGCATGCCCGATCATGGTTCACCTCCGTTGCAACACTGCTTGCTGATTCCAGCATAGGCCGAACGCGGCGGCGGGCGAAAAGGATAAGGCCCGCCAAGGCATTGGCATTGCTGGCCTCACGCGAAAGTGATGGTGGTTTCGCGCCGGTAAGCGCCAGCGTCGTGGCCGCTGGCCTTGCCGGCGCCATGCTTGCCTCGCGGGCGGAGGCTGACTATGGTCGCCGGCATCCCGCCCCCATTCGCTGCCAGCAATGACCCCTGTGCGCCCGCCAGCTCCCCGCGTCCCCGGCGCCGTCAATTGGCTCGGGCTGTGGACGCTTTACGTCAAGGAAGTCCGCCGCTTCGCCAAGGTGGGCACGCAAACCGTCCTCGCGCCCCTGGTGACCACGCTCATCTTTCTCGGCATCTTCGCCTTTGCCTTCGGGTCTCGGGCGGGCGCGGTCGGTGGCGTTCCCTATCTTCAGTTCCTGGTGCCGGGCCTCGTGATGATGGCGATGGTGCAGAACGCCTTCGCCAACACCGCCTCCTCGGTGATGATCTCGAAGATCCAGGGCAGCATCGTCGATCTGCTGATGCCCCCGCTCGGGCCGGGCGAATTGGCGCTGGGGATTGCCGCCGGCGGGGTCACGCGCGGTCTGGTGGTGGGCCTTGCCATCATGCCGATCCTGGCGATCGTGGTGCCGACCGCCATTCACGATTTCGGCTTCATCCTGTTTCATGCCGTTGCCGCCTCGCTGATGCTGTCGCTGCTGGGCTTGATCGGCGGCATCTGGGCCGACAAATTCGACCACATGGCGGCGATCACGAATTTCATCATCACGCCGCTCGCCTTCCTCTCCGGCACCTTCTATTCGGTCGAACGCCTGCCCAAGGCCTTGGTGGTGGTCGCGCATCTCGACCCGTTTTTCTACATGATCGACGGTTTCCGCTACGGCTTCATCGGCCATGCCGACGGCTCGCTCGGCGCCGGCCTTGTCGTGTTGACGGTGGCCAATGCCGGGCTGTGGTGGTTTGCCTACCGCCTGTTCGCCATCGGCTACAAGCTCAAGGCCTAAGGCCGCCATGACCGTCTCGCCCGGTCCGCTGTCGGGCCCGACACCGCGCCCATTCGGTCTCGTCAATTGGATCGGCGTCGGGGCCCTGTTCTGGCGGGGCCTGTCTCGGATATTGAAGGACTATCGCGACACGCTGCTAGGCATGGCGGCGTCGAGCCTGCTCTTTCTGGCCGTCTTTCATTTCGCCTTCGGGGCCGATGGGGCGCAGATGGCCGGGCTGCCGATGCTGCGTTTCCTGGCGCCGGGGTTGATCGCCGCCGCCATTTGCCAGCAGGCCTTCGACGCCGGCTCCGTCATGCTGGTCTTCGATAAGATGGAAGGCATCTTCGCCGATGTGCTGATGGCGCCCCTGACGACGGCCGAGCGGGGTGGGGCCATGGTCCTCGCCGCCACGGCGGGGGCGCTTTTGAGCGGGGCGACGGTGTTGGCGGCGTTCCTGCCGTTCGTGCCCCTGGCGCCGGCCGCTCCGGTGGCGCTGCTGTTCTTTGCCACGGCTGGCGCCCTCATGCACGGGCTTCTCGGCACGCTGGTCGGGCTGTGGGCGCGCCGCTGGGATCACTACCAGGCGGCGGCCACCTTCGTCGTCATGCCGCTCGCTTACCTGTCGGGGGCCTTCTACTCCATCGAATCCCTGCCCCCAATCGGCCAGTGGCTGGTGCGCTTTAATCCCGTTTTCTACGTCATCGACGGGGTGCGCTACGGCTTTACCGGCCATGCCGAGGGCTCGGGTGCCGTGGGCGCGGTTTTCCTCCTGGCCGTTAACGCCGCCCTCTGGTTCACCTTGCACCGGCTGCTCGGCCGCGGCTGGCGCACCAAGTCCTGAAGGGGGTTTTCTGTCCGGGACCGCGCCGGTGAGCGGTGCGTTGACAGGGCAGGGCGTTGTCCCGATAGTCTCCGCCCTTTGGCGGCGGCGGAGCTAGTCTCCGCCCTTTTGGCGACGGCGGAGCTAGTCTCCGGCCGGCGGAACAGGGGAGCAGGCGGCAATCATGACATCGGCCCTGATGGCGACCTATGCGCGGGCGGACCTCGCCTTCGAGCGCGGCGAGGGAGCCTATCTCTTCACCGCCGACGGGCGGCGCTATCTCGATTTCGCCGCCGGCATCGCCGTCAATGCGCTCGGCCATGCCCACCCGCATTTGCTCGGGGCATTGATCGAACAGGGCCGCAAGCTGTGGCACTGCTCCAACCTCTACCGCATCCCTGGGCAGGAGCGTTTGGCCGAGCGCCTGGTCGCCGCCAGCTTCGCCGACCAGGCCTTTTTCTGCAATTCCGGGGCCGAGGCCATCGAGTGCGGCCTGAAGCTGGCGCGCAAGTATCACGACGATTTCGGCGAGGCCAAGCGCTACCGGACCATCGTCTGCAACAACGCCTTCCACGGCCGCACGCTCGCCACCATCGCCGCCGGCGGCCAGGAGAAGCACCTCAAGGGCTTCGCCCCCGTGGCCGACGGCTTCGATCGCGTCGCCTTCGGCAACCTGAACGAGCTTAGGGTCGCGGTCGGCCCGGAAACAGCCGCCATCCTGGTCGAGCCGGTCCAGGGCGAGGGCGGCATGCAGCCGGCCTCGGCCGACTACCTGCGCGGCTTGCGCCAGGTGGCGGACGAATTCGGCCTGCTGCTTTTCTTCGACGAAGTGCAGAGCGGCATGGGCCGCACGGGTAAGCTTTTTGCCCATGAATGGGCCGGGGTGAAGCCCGACATCGTCGCCACGGCCAAGGGCTTGGGCGGCGGGTTCCCAATCGGCTGCTGCCTGGCCACGGCCAAGGTGGCGGCGGCCTTCGTGCCGGGCGTCCACGGCAGCACCTTCGGCGGCAATCCGCTGGCCATGGCGGTGGCGAACGCGGTCTTGGACGTGATCCTGGCCGAGGGCTTCCTCGCCCGGGTGAGCCACATGGGCCTGCTGCTACGCGAGCGGGTCGAGGGTCTGGTGCGCCGTTATCCCGGCGTATTCGCCGATGTCCGGGGCCAGGGCTTGATGCTGGGCTTGAAATGCGTCGGCTCGAATGCCGAGATGGTGGAGGCGTTGCGCCAGGCCGGGTTGCTGACGGTGCCGGCGGGCGACAATGTGGTGCGCCTGCTGCCGCCCCTGATCATCGAAGAGGCGCATGTGGACGAGGCGCTCGGCTTGCTTGATCGAGTGGCGGCTGGGGCCGCCAAGGGAGCCTGAAATGAGCGCCGAAAAATCGATCTCGCCGCGCCATTTCCTCGATCTCGACCGCTTCGACGGGGCGACCTTGCGCGGGATGCTGGAAACGGCCGCCGCCTTCAAGCGCGGCGATCGGCCCCTGGGGCGGGATCGACCGCTTGCCGGCAAGACGCTGGCCCTTATTTTTGAAAAACCCTCGACCCGGACGCGGGTTTCCTTCGAGGTCGGCATGCGCGAGTTGGGCGGCGAGGTGGTGGTGCTGGAACGCGACTCCTCGCAGATCGGCCGGGGCGAGACGGTGGCCGATACGGCCCGCGTCCTGTCGCGCTATGTGGACGCGATCATGCTGCGCACGACCAAGGTCGAAAAGATGCTGGAAATGGCCGCCCACGCCACCGTGCCGGTGATCAACGGGCTCACCGACCGCACCCATCCCTGCCAGCTCATGGCCGACGTATTGACGGTCGAGGAGCGTCTTGGCTCCATCGCCGGCAAGCGCATTGCCTGGTGCGGCGACGGCAACAACATGGCGACAACGTGGATTCACGCCGCTGTGCGCTTTGGCTTCGAGCTGCATTTGGCCTGTCCGCGCGAACTGCAACCCCCGGCCGATATTCTTGCCTGGGCCAAGGCCGAGGGCGGGCGCGTCCATGTCACCGACGACGTAGCCACGGCGGTCGAGGGCGCCCACGCGGTCGTCACCGACACTTGGGTCTCGATGGGCGATACGCCGGGCATCTCGCGCGACAATTTGCTGCGCGCCTTCCAGGTCAACGAGCGCGTCATGGCCATGGCCCGCAAGGACGCGATCTTCATGCACTGCCTGCCGGCCCATCGCGGCGAGGAAGTGACCGACGGCGTCATCGACGGCCCGCAATCGGCGGTCTGGGACGAGGCTGAAAACCGCCTTCATGCCCAGAAGGGCATCCTGGCCTGGTGCCTCGGCGGGCAATGACGGCATACGATCGGGTTCGTCCGTTCCAGATCGACGCCTCGGGCCTGCGCGGGCGGCTGGTCCGTCTCGGCCCGGTCATCGACACGGTCCTTGGCCAGCACGCCTATCCGCGCCCGGTCGCGTTGTTGCTGGCGGAAATGCTGGCACTCGCCGCGACCCTCGCCAGCGCCCTTAAATACGACGGTATCTTCACGCTCCAGGTAAAGGGCGAGGGCGCCATTCGCCTGCTGGTGGCCGACGTGACCAGTGGCGGCGACATGCGGGGCTATGCCCAGTTCGACGCGGCGGCGGTCGCGGGCCTGCCGGCGGGCGCCTCGGTCCCGCGTGCCCTCGGCGCCGGCTACCTGGCTTTCACCGTCGATCAGGGCGAGCATACCGAGCGCTATCAGGGCATTGTCGAGTTGCTGGGGGCAACGCTGGTCGATTGCATCCACCACTATTTCCGCCAGTCGGAGCAATTTCAGGCCGGCATCAACCTGGCCGTGAGCGACGCCTCGGGTTGGCGCGCCGGCGCCCTCATGGTGCAGCGCCTGCCGCCGGCCGTCGGCGACCTTGACGAGAATGCGGGCGACGACTGGCGCCAGGCGCTGGCGCTGATGGCCAGCATCACGCCGGCGGAGCTTCTCTCCCTGCCGGGCGACGACCTGCTCTATCGCCTGTTTCACGAGAGCGGCGTGCGGGTCTATGCCGCGCATGACTTGCGCGCCGGCTGTCGCTGCTCGCGCCAGCGTGTCGAGTCGGTGCTGCGTACTTTTCCGCCGGCGGAACTCGACCACTACCTGGTGGAGGGCCGTATTGAGGTGACCTGCGAGTTCTGCAACAGTCGCCATAGTTTTGCACCTGATGAGTTGACGGTGGGTGAGCCGAGGGCTGGAGAGGTGGCATGACCAAGGTTCCGGCGGCGCGCGGCTTGATGACGCGGCGGACGGCGCTATGGGCGCTGATGGGGGCGCTGCCGGCGGCCTGCGCGATTGAGCCCGGTCGCGGCCGCTTTCCCGAAATCACCTTTGCCCACCGACCGGTCTTTCGCCTCGACGTCGCCGCCATCGAGGTGGTCGAGGCCTATCGGCCATCGACGACGGCGCTGCATGTCGAGACGGAATGGCCGATGCCCCCCGATGCCATGCTGCGCGCCTGGGCGCGAGATCGCCTGCACGCGGTCGGGCGCGCCGGCCGGGCGCGGTTCGTCATTCTCGACGCCAGCGTCATCGAGGTGCCGCTGGCCGTGGCCGGTGGCATCGCCAACGCGCTAACGGTGGATCAGGCCTATCGCTATGACGCCTCGGTCAAGGTCCGGATCGAGGCCGCCGATGGGGCGGGTCTTCGCACCGCGCGGGTCGAGGCATCGGCCCGGGAGAGCCGCAGCGTGGCCGAGGACATCACCTTGAATGATCGCGAACGGGTTTGGTCCGCCATGACCGAGGCGCTGGCCGCGACCCTCGACGCCGAACTGGACCGGGCGGTGCCGCGCCACCTCCGCGCCTTCCTGCGCTGAGGCTCCTGCCCGCCGCCGGCTCAGCCGCGCCAGAATGTCCGGCTGAACAGGACGATGACCGTCAGCAGTTCGAGCCGTCCCAGCAGCATGGCGAAAGAAAGGAGCCAGAGCGCCCCGCTCGGCACCCCGCCATAATTGCCGACCGGGCCGATGTCGGGCGTCAGAGCGGGCCCGACATTGCCCAGGGCCTGGGCCACGGCGCTGAGTGCGGCCAGGGGTTCAAGGCCGAAGGCGGAGACGCCGATCGAGAGCAGCGCAAAACTGCCGATATAGAAGACAAAAAACGATAACACGGACTGCACCACTTCTTCCTCGATCGGCGCGCCGTTATAGACCGGCGGCTGGACCCGACGCGGATGAACCAGGTGGCGGATTTGCCAGCGTGCCGCCACGCCCAGGATGCAGAAGCGGAACACCTTGATGCCGCCGGCGGTCGAGCCGGTGCAGCCGCCGATGAAATAGAGCACGGCAATCATGACGATCGGGAAGGTTCCCCAGGCCAGGAAATCCTCGGAGGCGAAACCGGTCGTGGTAGCCACGGAAACGACGTTGAAGGTCGTGGAGCGAAGGGCCGTAACCCAATCGCGGCCGTTGACCACAACCTGCCACAACGAAATGGCGGCGATATAGACGGCAAGATAGCCAAGGTAGTAGCGGGTCTGCGTATCGCGCCACAGGGCCCGCGGGTCGCCCTGGGCAGCGCGGGCAAGGAGCGTGAAAGTGGAACCGCCGACGAGCATGAAAAAGGCCAACACCCATTCGACGGCCGGGCTCTGGAAATAACCCACCGAGGCATCGTGGGTGGAAAAGCCGCCGGTCGAAATCGCGGCCATGGCGTGGGTTACGGCGTCAAAGGGCCTCATTCCAGCCAGGATGAGGGCGATGGCGCACATCGCCGTCAGCGAAAAATAGACCGAGATCAGGACCGCCGAAACTTGCGACACGCGCGGACGAAGTTTTTCCGATTTGTCGGAAGATTCCATGCGGAACAACTGCATGCCGCCGACACGCAGCACCGGCAGAACGGCCACCGCCATGACGATGATGCCGATGCCGCCGACAAGATGCAGCAGCGCCCGCCACAGCAGCAGGCCGCGCGGCATCGAATCGAGTCCGCTCAGGACACTGGCGCCGGTGGTGGTGAGGCCGGACATGCACTCGAAGAAGGCGGCGGCGAAGCCGAGCTTGGTGGTCGGCGCCAGCATGAAGGGCAGGGCGGCGAAGCCGCTCATGACGATCCAGCCAAGGGTCGTCAGCAGGAAGCCCTCGCGCGGCGAAAACGCCGGTGTGCCGGGCAGCCGAAAGCCGAACAACAGGCTGCCGCCGACGGTGGCGGTAATGATCGCCGCATAGACGAATGCCTGCCAATCCCGGTCGGCCTGGAGCAGGTCGAGTGCCGCCGGCATCAGCATCAACCCAGCCAGGGCCAGCAGCAGAATCCCGAGGACGAACAGGACCGGGCGAAAATCGGGCACGGCGGCCGCCTATTGACAGCCTTGGCGAGGATCAGACATTCGCCATCGACGCGGTCGGCGAATAACCGATGATGGCGAGGAACTCGCGCCGCGTCGAGGCATCGCTGCGGAAGGCGCCCAGCATGCGGCTCGTCACCATGCTCATGCCCGGTTTATGAACGCCGCGCGTGGTCATGCATTGGTGTGCCGCGTCGATGACCACCGCCACGCCGCGCGGTTGTAGGATGTCGTTGATGGTGTTGGCGACCTGGGCGGTGAGCTTCTCCTGGATCTGCAGGCGCCGGCTATAGATGTCGAGCACCCGCGCCAACTTGCTGATGCCGACGACCCGGCGGCGCGGCAGATAGGCGATATGGGCGCGGCCGATGATGGGGGCCAGATGATGCTCGCAATGCGACTCGAAGCGAATGTCGCGCAGCACCACCATTTCGTCATAGCCGTCCGTTTCCTCGAACGTGCGGCTCAGGAAATGCGTCGGGTCGACGGCGTAACCGGAAAAAAACTCCTCAAAGGACCTGGCCACCCGTGCCGGTGTGCCCTTCAGGCCCTCGCGCGTCGGCTCGTCGCCGGCCCAACGGATGAGTGTGCGCACGGCTTCCTCGGCGGCGGCCCGGGACGGGCGTGCCGACCGTTTGGGACGCGCCGGTAGTTTGGGGCGCGAAGGGTTTTTCGACTTGCGAGGCGTGGCGCGCTCGGCCATGGCGGCCTCCTTGGAACGGAAAAACGGGATCTCAATTCAAGCTGACGGCTTCGTGCGGACTGTCGAGTGAAAAAGCGGGAATGGCGACCTCGAAGCGCTCGCCGTTCTCGGCCTCCATCTGATAGCTGCCGACCATGATGCCCGAGGGCGTGGCGAGTGGTGTGCCGCTCGAATATTCGAAGGTCTCGCCCGGCTTCAAGACCGGCTCCTCGCCGACCACGCCGTCGCCCCGGACCTCCTGCGCCCGGCCGAGCGAGTCCGTGATGCGCCAGTAGCGCCGCCGCAGCTGCACGGTATCGGCGCCGTGGTTTTCGATCCGGACCCGATAGGCCCAGAGATAACGGGCGACCTCGGGCGAGGATTGGTCGTCGAGGTAGCTGGGCGTCACGGTGACGGTGATGGAACGGGTCGTTTGGCTGTACATCGGTGTCCTTAGTGCCAGAGCACGAGCCTGAAAGGCAGGAGCCCGGTTTCGAGCGGGATCGTTACTCGGACGAGTAGATAATACGCCGCACCTGTTGGCCCGATTCTAACCGGGGCGGGCCTTAAGTCCAGCCAAGATCGAACTGACCGAAAAAACAAAAAAAAGCGGCGCCGCTTGCGCGGCGCCGCCCTTGATCGCAAAAGATACGATCGTTACTGCACGATGATCTCGACACGACGGTTGCCCTGCTCGGCAACACCATCGGCCGTCGGCACCGCGTTCTCGGATTCGCCGCGGCCAGATACCGTGACTTGATCCGCTACGATCCCTGCATCGATCAGGGCCTGGCGGACGGTATCGGCACGACGCAGCGAGAGCGCCATGTTGTAGTCCTCCGAACCGGAGCGATCAGCATGCCCGGTGACGGAGATGGACGGCGTGCCGCCCATGATCTTCATGTCGGCGATCAGCTGATCGACCACGGCCTTGCCGGCCTCATTGAGGTCCGCCTTGTCGAAGTCGAACAACACCAGATAGGTCTCCGGCGATGCCGCCTGCTGCGGCGCCATCGCGGCTTCCAACTCATCCATCGCCTTCAAGAACTCGTCGCGGCAAGCGGCGATATGATCGGGCTGATGGTTCTCTTCCTGCTGTTCAACCCAGCAGTCGAAACGGGCCTGGGCGCGGGCGGCGATTGCCGGAGCCTGATCGCGGCCACCGGCGTCGAGCGCCGTCACCAGACGAGCGCGCGCGGCGGTGATCTCGTCGACCTTATCGGCCGGCAGATCCCAGCTCGCCACTTCTTCCGGCAGCACAACTTCGCCGCCAGCAGCCGACAAGCCCTTGCGAGCGAAGTAGTCGGCGTTACTCCAATCGTACATTTCGTCGGCTTCGAAGACGGTGAACTGACGATACTCTTCGGTCAAAGCGGCCGTGAAAGGCGATCCGGTCGCCTCGACCGTCCGCACTTGTTGGATATTCGACGCACAACCGGCCAGGAGGCCGAGAGCGGCGAGCGCGCCGAGAACTTTCATCTTCATCATGGTTGTATTCCCTCTCAGTTAATCCCCACCCGGCCAGCGTTTAACGGCTGTCCGTCGGACCACCCCGGGCACCCTTGCCCGAGCCTTGACCGCCCCCCTCTCGGGGCCGGTCAAAATACAGGTTGGAGTCTAGAGAAACCCAGGAGAAATGTCAAAAGCCCGCCGTTCGCATGGATTTAGGATTCGACCTCGCCCAATGGCGCGGGGGGCGGTTCGGCCCAGCGGACCACCGGTCCCGCCGCCGCAGTGGCGTCGTCCAGGTTATGGGTTACCAGCAGCGCGGGCAAACCGAGCGTTCTGATTTTATGGAAAATAACCTGTCGGAACTGATGCTTAAGGGGTTGGTCAAGGCCCGCGAACGGCTCGTCCAGAAGCAGCGCCAGGGGTTCCGCCAAGAGCGTGCGCATGAGGGCGACCCGGGCCCGCTGGCCGCCCGAGAGCGTCACTGAGTCGCGGTCGCCATGCCCCGCCAGGCCCGCCTCGCCCAGGGCCGCCTCGACCAGCCGCCGGCGCTCCCTGCCGCGGTGGCGCGCCGGCAGGGCGAAGGCCAGATTCTCGCCCACGCTCAGATGCGGGAACAGCTTCTCGTCCTGAAGCAATAGGCCGAGGCGCCGGCGCTCGGGCGCCGTCGTGGCGATGTCGCTTCCGTCCAGCACGACCCTTCCGCCGGCGCGGAAACCGGGCTCGAGCACGCCGCAGAGATAGGCGAGCAGGCTCGACTTGCCGCAACCGCTCGGCCCCATGACGGTGGCGATGGTTCCAGGCGCGATGCGCAGCGAAAGCGGGGGCAGCAGTTGGTGCGGACCTAGCGCCAGCCAGACCTCGTGCAGTTCAAGGGCGCCTGCGCTCATGCCTTGCCCTCGCCTCGCCGCGGCGCGCGGGCCGAAAGCGCCAGGGCCAAGCCATAGGCGAGGAGCGGCATGGCGGCCTGCGCCAGCGCGTGGACGGCAAGAAGGCGGCGATCGGCGCTGGCGACCAGCGCCACCGTCTCGGTGGCGAGCGTGGCGACGCGCCCGCCGCCGATGAAAAGCGTCGGCACATAGAGGGCGACGCTGACCGAAAATCCGATCGCGGCCGCGATCATCACCGGGCGCGCCAACAGCGGCAGCTTGATGCGCCACAACACCCGGCGCGGCGAGGCTCCCAGCGACAAAGCGCTTTGGGCATGGCGCGGGTCGAGCGCGCGATAGGAATCGCCCAGCGACAGGAACACATAGGGCAGCACGAACAGGACATGCCCCCACAACAGGGCCGGGATATTGCCATCGATCCCGGCAGCCACCGCCAGGATCTCGATGCCGAACAGGAACGAGACCTGCGGGATCAACAGCGGCAAATAAAGCAACCACAGCCCGCGCCGGGTCAAGATTCGGTGCCGGCGCTGCTCGTTCTCGAGGCAGCCGATCACCAAGATCAACGACAGCAACGCGGCGGCGAGGCCGAGGCCCAGCGTATTGAGCGCGGGCAAGACCAGGCGGGGCAGGGATCGGCTCCAGGCATCAAGAGAAAGTGTCGCCGGCAGCGGTGCCGGAAACCGCCACGGGCCGGCGACCGACCAGACGGCAAGAAGGGCCAACCCCGCCGTCGCGGCGGCGATGATCATGAGGCCCGGCGCCGCCAGGATGGCGCGCGTCGCGGTCCCGCCGTCGCGCCGGCGCCCGTCTATCAGCAACGGCCGCAACCAGCGCGCCAGTATCCTTTCGCCAAGCGCCCAGGCGAGAATGGCGGCGGCGACGACCAGCGCCTGTAGGCTCGCGGCGGCGGCGGCGACGAAGTGCCGGGTAAGATCGGGATCGTTGAGCCAGCGCACGACCAGCAGTGCGAGCGGCGGCGGCGTCGCCGGCGCCAACACCGCCGCCATGTCAACGACCGAGAGCGAATAGGCCAGCACGGCATAGATCGGTAGGCGAATCTGGCCATAGAGCGGCGGCAGCACGATCTTGAGCCAGGCCGCCACCGGTCCGTAGCCGAGCATGCGAGCGGCGGTCAGGCGGTGGGCCGGGGCCGCCTGTGGCAGCGCGGCCAGGATCATCAGCAGCAGATACGGCACCTCCTTCGCCACCAGGCCGGCGACGAGCGCCAGGCCTTGGGGATCGCGATCCGTCCACAGCTCCGGCGGTACGCTCCAGCCGGTGATGGCGGCGGCGGCGAGGCGCGCCAGCCAGCCGCTGGGCGCCAGCAGGAAAGCAAGCCCAACCGCGGCGGCCGCGTGGGGCAGCGCCATCAGCGGCGCCAGCACTCTTTCGACGGCCGGCCACGGGCGGCGGCCATGCAGTGCCGCCACCAGGCCGAGGGCGATGACGAGCGAGAGCGCCGTGGCGCCGATGCCGGTGGTGAGGCTGAGCCGTAATGCGCGCGGTAGTTCCGGCTGGGCCGCCAGTTGCCGCCACGGTTCTAGCGACAGAGCCTTGCCGCCCAGCGCCGGCAGCCAGCCGAAGGCGGGCAGTACCATGCCGGAAAGCCCGGCCAGAATCGGCACCAGCAGCAGCGCCAGCGTCAAGGCCGGGATCGGCCCCGGCCACGGGCGGCGCCAGGCCGCGACCCTCACGCCTAGCTGGCGTAGCGGCGGCGCCATTCGGCTTCGATCGCTTGGGTCCAATTCGGATGCGGCTCCGGCAGGGTCGGTCCCAACTTGTCCGGGGCCAAGGTGGCGATGCCGAGCGGCAGGCGCTCGAACAGCGCCCGCTCGGTGGGCGACAGCTTGTCGAGCGCCAGCACCGTCGGGTCGCCCCACAGTTCGGGATCGGCTTTTCGCGCCTGGGCTTCCGGCGAGAGCAGAAAATCGATCGTCACCATCGCCCCGGCCTTGGCGGCGGCGTTGAAGGGAATAGCAAGGAAATGCGTGTTGCCGATACTGCCGCCCTCGAGCACATAGGTGCGCGCCGTATCGGGCAGCAAGCCCTGGGCGATGGCCGATGACGCCTCGCCGGGATTGAACGACAGCGACAGGTCCACCTCGCCGTCGTCGAGCAACTGGCGCTGCTGCTGGTCGGTGGCGGGAAAGGCCTGGCCGCTGCGCCAGAGATAGGGATGCAACTCGTCGAGCCAGGTCCAGAGCTTTGCCGCCAGGCTCGCGAAGACCGGCGCCTCGACCGGCCGCAATAGCGCCGCCGTGCCGGGGATCAACGCATAGAGCGCCTGCTTCAGAAAGGTCGTGCCGACGAAGTCGGGCGGCGCCGGATAGGTAAAACGCCCCCGGTGCTCGGCGGCCCAGCCGAGAAAATCCTCGATACGCCGCGGCGGGCGGACCAGGCGCGCGGCGTCGTAAATGAACACCAACTGCGCCATGCCCCAGGGCGCTTCCATGCCCTCGACCGGCACGGTGAAGTCGATGCCGGTGGTGAGTTTGCTTTCCGTATCCACCAAACGCTGATTGGGCAGCAGTTGGGTGAAGGGGCCGGCCAGCAGCCCCTGCGTCTTCATGGCGGCGAAGTTTTCGCCGTTGATCCAGATCGTGTCCACCGTGCCGTTGTCCTCGCGGCCGGCCGCCTTCTCGGCGATAACGCGCGAGACGGCGTCGGCGGTGTCGGTGAGCTTGACGTGGCGCAGCGTGAGGCCATGCCGGCCGAGCAATTGTTGCCCGGCCCAGGCGATGAACTGGTTGATGCGCTCGTTGCCGCCCCAGGCGTTGAAATAGACCGTCTGGCCGCGGGCATGGGCCAGCGCCTCGCCCCAACTCCCCGGCAGGGAATCGGCGCGCGCCACCCTTGGCCAGGCGGCGAGGAGGCCGGCGCCAAGGCCGAGGCCCAGCGCCCGGCGGCGGTTGAGGTTGGCCACGGGGATGCCCGGTTACGCGGACGGGCCGGCTTGGCCGGCCGCGCGCTTCGCCAGCACCTCGTCGAGCCAGCCGACCTTCATCTCCGGCACCGAGGACAGCAGCAGTTCGGTATAGGGGTCGTGCGGCGGGGCCAAGATCTTGCTTTTGGGCCCGCTCTCCACCACCCGGCCCTGATGCATGACCACGATCTCGTCGGCGATGGCCTTGACCGTCGCCAGGTCATGCGTGATGTAGAGATACGAGACGCCCAACTCCTTCTGCAACCGCAGCAGCAGTTTCAGGATTTCCTCGGCGACGATCTGGTCGAGCGCCGAGGTCACTTCGTCGCAGATGATGAGATCGGGCTCGGCCGCCAGTGCCCGGGCGATGCAAATGCGCTGCTTCTGGCCGCCCGACAGCTCGCCCGGCAGGCGGTCGAGGAAGCGCTCGTCGAGTTCGGTCAACTGCAAAAGTTCGACGATCCGCCGTTCTCGCGCGACCCCGCTCAGGCCAAGGAAATGGCCGAGCGGCCGGCCCAGGATGTCGCGCACGCGCCGGCGCGGATTAAGCGCCGTGTCCGGCATCTGATAGATCATCTGCAGGCGCCGCATCAGATCCTTGGAGCGGTGCTTTAAGGCCGGCGGCAAGGCCTTGCCCTCGAACAGCACTTCGCCCCGCTGGGGCGCCAGCAGGCCGGTGATGACGCGGGCCAGCGTCGATTTGCCGGAACCCGATTCGCCGACCACCGCCACGGTGCGCCCGCGCGGCACGGCGATGCTGACATCGTGCAGAACCTTGAACACGCCGCCATAGGCGGCATCGACCCCGCGCACGCTCAACAGCGCCTCGCCGCCGGTTTCCTCGATTTTGCGCAGCGAGCGCACCGCCCATAGCGACTTGGTGTACGGCTGCTGGGGGCTTTCCAGCATCTGGCGCGTCGGCGCTTCCTCGACCAGTTCGCCGTAACGCAAGACCATGACCCGGTCGGCCATCTGCGCCACCACCGCCAGGTCGTGCGAGATATAGATCGCCGCCGTGCCGAATTCGCGGACCACGTCCTTGATCGCCGCCAGCACCTCGATCTGCGTCGTTACGTCGAGCGCCGTGGTCGGCTCGTCGAACACGATCAGGTCGGGCCGGCAGGACATGGCCATGGCGGTCATGGCCCGTTGCAACTGGCCGCCCGAGACCTGGTGGGGATAGCGCAAGCCGATGCTCTCGGGCTCGGGCAGGCGCAAGCGGCGATAAAGGTCGATAGCCTCGCGCTTGGCTTCGTCCTTGCTCATGCGGCCGTGGCACACCGGCGTCTCGGCGTATTGGTCGATCAAGGGGTGCGCGGGATTGAAGGCGGCGGCGGCCGACTGCGCCACATAGGCGATGCGCTCACCCCATAGGCGTCGTTTCTGCTTCTCAGGTACGCGGGCCAAATCCACGCCCCCGAACATGATGCTGCCGCCGGTGATGCGGCAGCCAGGCCGGGCAAAGCCCATGGCGGCAAGCCCGATGGTCGATTTTCCGGCGCCCGATTCGCCGATCAGGCCCAGCACCTCGCCGCGCCGCAAGGTCAGGTCCACGCCCTTGACGATTCTGTGCCAGACCTCGTCGCTCTGGCCCTCGATGCACAGGCCGCGGATGTCGAGCAACACCTCGCCGCGCTGGCCCGGCCCGGCGCTGGGGGTGGCGCTGGCGTTGCGATTGGCAAGTTCGTTCGCGTTCATTCCTTGAGCCCGCTGGCCTTGTGCAGGAACCAATCGACAATGAAATTGACCGCCACCACCAACAGCGCGATGGCGCCGGCCGGTAACAGCGGCGTCACGTCGCCATAGGTGATGAGCGTGGAATTCTCGCGCACCATCGAGCCCAAATCAGCGGTCGGCGGCTGGATGCCGAGGCCAAGGAAGGAGAGGGCGCTGATGGTCAGAAAGACGAAACAAAAGCGCAGGCCGAACTCGGCAATGAGCGGCGGCAGGATGTTGGGCAGGACCTCGCGGGTCATGATCCAGCCGAGCTTCTCGCCCTGGAGTCGCGATGCTTCGACGAAATCCATCACCACCACGTTTATGGCGACCGCTCGGGTCAGGCGGAATACCCGCGTCGAATCGAGCACGGCGATGATCAGAATGAGGTTGGTCACCGTTGAACCAAAGATAGACAACAGCACCAGGGCGAAGATGAGCGAGGGAATAGCCATCAGCACGTCCACTGCCCGCCCCAGTACCTGGTCGGGCCAGCCGCCGATGACGGCAGCCAGCAGCCCCAGTACGCCGCCAATCAGGAACGAGATCCCGGTCGTCAGCGCGGCGATACCGATAG
>Ga0315281_10001754_pt1 | contig 32173 bp, 26 predicted proteins | sample YL17G07_0_MG_FD_204540 | JGI IMG/M metagenome (GOLD analysis project Ga0315281, IMG submission 204540) | Sediment microbial communities from Yellowstone Lake, YNP, Wyoming, USA - YL17G07_0 | ecosystem: Environmental > Aquatic > Freshwater > Lake > Sediment | place: USA: Wyoming | collected...
ACGTGCGTCATGCCGCCCAGTACGGCTTCCACCGCTTTCCGACGCAATTGCTCCTGGCCTGCCGGCGGGAGCGATCTGAAGTCTTGGGTTTTCATGCGTGCAGTATAACATACTTAGGCGCTTATGTTAAGTATATAATGCTCGGAGTAGTAACTCTTGATTTTCTTCTTATCTGCGTTCATCTGCGTCCATCTGCGGTTCCAAGTCTTTGTTGTTCTTGGCGCTCTTGGCGTCCCTTCGACTTCGCTCAGGACAAGCTTTGCGAGAGACCTTTCCTTTTCTTACACGAAGATCAATACAGCCGCCGCTACATCCTCCCAGCCCTCAGGAACGACTCGCTGTAAATCTGCTTGTTGAGGAGCATTTCGGCGCAGATGGCGGCGTCCATCAGGTCGGTGTCGAGCACGTCCACGATGGCCGCGTCGAGCCCGGCGGCGATGCACATGACGAGCATGGTCCGGTTGATGAGCGAGCGCTCCTTCGTGCCCTGGGAGACGTTGCTCAGGCCGACGATGGTGTGCGGCGGCGGGTCGCTGATGACCTTGATCTGCTGGAAGACCTGCATCAGGTAGCCGGGCTGTTTCTGATCCACGTTGACCGGGAAGATGACCGGGTCAATGAAGATGCGGTCGAACTCGAGTCCGTGTTCGAGCGCCTTGCCGCAGATCTGGCCGATGGCCTCAACGCGGCTGTCCACGTCCTGCAGCGGCCCTTTGTCGGTCATCGTGAGCACGACGAGCGAGGCGCCGTGCTTGACGGCCAGGGGCATGAACTGGTTCAGGTACGCCTCGTCGCACTTGCAGGAGTTGATCATCGCCGGCCGCTTGACCACGGAGAGACCGGCCTCGAGGACGGGGATTTTCTGGCTGTCCAGCGCCAGGGGCGTATCGCACGCCTCCTGCACGGAATGGACCATCCACTTCATCACCTCCGGCTGCTCTTCGGGCGTGACGGCGACGCCGGTGTTGATGTCGAGGTACTTCGCGCCCTCCTTCGTCTGCCGGAACGCCAGGTCCTGGAGGATGGCTTTGTCCTTGTTTCGGATCGCCTTCTTCACATCCTTGAACATCCCGTTGATTCGCTCGCCGACTGCGATCATTTTTTCCTATCCTTTCTCTTATCCTTTTTCAACACGGAGGCACGGAGGACACGGAGACGCACGGAGAAAAGCCTTTCTTAAAGGACTCTCCGGATGATTCCCTTCTTCAGGACAGGTGTATTGAAGTTTATCAGCAAGCCAACTCGTTTCGCAGCCAAACGCAGGTACGTCAAGAGTTGCGCCTCGTGGATCGGCAACAGAGTTTCGACAGACTTCACTTCAACGATTACTCTGCCTTCAATCAGTAGATCCAGGCGATATGCGCAATCCAGCTTGACTCCCTTGTACTCCGCAGGAATGTCAATCTGCCTCTCGAAGCGAATCCCGCGCAACCGAAGTTCATGACACAGGCATAGCTCATAGACCGATTCCAGCAGTCCGGGGCCCAGCGTCTTGTGAACCTCAATGGCCGCACCGATAATCAGTTCCGTCAGTTCCCCTTCAATCAACTCCACCATCCGTTCTCCGTGCTCTCTGTACTCTCCGTGTCCTCCGTGCCTCCGTGTTGAACATGGCCTTTCTCAACACAGAGACACAGAGAGCACGGAGACGCACTGAGGAATTTTCCCGGGATTCTAAAATCCTGACTTTTTCCCCGTGCTTCTCCGTGTCCTCCGTGCCTCCGTATTGACAAGAATCTCAAGAAGTGAGATCGTCAATGACTCGCCGCGTTGCCGCGATGGCTTTCGGGTGGCGCATGCGGATGATGTCGGCCCCGGCCTGGAGCAGCGTGACTGCGGTGACCATTTCCCAGGCCGGACCGCGCTCCTTCTGCGGCCCCCACGCGGGCGCGTCGGCGTCCTCGGCCTTGGCCTCTTTAGCGCGCCACGCCTCGTTGCCGGCGTCCACGAGGACCGGCATCCGCATCATCTTGTCGCCGCCCAGGGCCGCGAGGCGGCTGCGTTCCTGGATCGAATAGGCGTATTCCAGCCCGTAACCGAGCGCGCCGGTCGTCGGGAACATCACGATTCGATCGGCGGGGAATTCCATGTCGCTGATGAGGATGTGGACCTGCTTCTGGATGTTGATGTCCAGCGGCGCGAGCGCGATGAGGTTGTGGCCGTCGGCGTGGCAGACGGCGGTGATCGTCTTGTAGTTGGCCTGTTTCGCGCAGCCCAGGAGACAGCGCTCGCCCTTTACAACCTGGCTGACTTTGGGCATGAGCTCGTTGTCCCTGGCCTCGTCGTCGCAGCCCCAGATGATGAGCGGGCAGCCGACGGCGTCGCGGACGCGCTGAACCACAGCCACGGCGTCGGCGACGGGACGATTGCCTTTATCGGGATGGCAGCCGTCGAGCTTGAGGCAGACGAGGTCGGCGCCGAATTTTCCGACGGCGGCTTTGGCCCACGCGGCCGGGTCGCGGACGCAGTCGCCCAGCGCCTCGCGCAAGGCGGCGGGCCATTCGGGCGGCGCGACGTCGAGCACGTCCATGGCAATCACCGGGCGGCGGGCCGGGCTGCCGTCGTACTTGATGAACGGGACGGTTTTCGCGCCGCCGACGGTGATGGTCTTCTCGCGAGTGCCGCCTTCCGCCCTGGTCGCCCCGATGACGACTGTGACGACTTCAGCGCTCCACTTCTCTTTCACGTCGGGTACGGGCATGGATTCACCTTTCTTTTAAGACATGTCGGCACAACCTGTTGTGACAAATTGGGTTCGTTTTTTTTCAAATCGCCTTTGGCGCGTTATCTTCTTTCCCGCCAGCATCTTGCGTCTTCTCTCGAATTGACGTTCGCATAAAGAAAGGAATGCTCTCGCCAAGACGCGAAGAGCGCAAAGAACGAAAAACAACCTGACGACGTCGTGCGCCGTACGCGGCGCACTCTTGTTGTTCTTGGCGCTCTTGGCGTCTTGGCGAGAGGCCTTTCCTTTTCTTATGCAAAGATCAGCCCGCCATTTGTAGGCACTAACATGCTCGTGCAACGCTTGTTGCTACAAAATTGGGTTCGTTTTTTTTCAAATTGCCTTTGGCGCGTTATCTTCTTCCCGGTCACCATGTTGAGACTTCTCAGGAACCTCTCCATGGCCGGCCTTATACCATAATATTTCTTACATGTCAAGCGGCATCCTGCTCTTTTCCGCCCCAGACATGAACGCTGATGTCGTAGCTCACATCGGATACGCCGGTTACGACTTGTCTCTCCGCGAAAAGATTTTCCGTTTTTCGGACGCCCTACGGAACCCGCTCGTCCAGGAACTTGCTCAGTTGCTGGAGCGCCTCCGACGAGTCCGGCAGATCGAAGATCGGCTTGCCGGCCGCGCAGGCCTCATACAGGCCGCGGTCGTACGGCACTTCCAGCGCCACGCTGAAGCCGGCGTCGCGCATCGCGGCCCTGAAATCGGCCGCGTCCGCGCCCGGGACGATGTTGTTCAGCAGCACTTCCTTGCGCTTCACGAGGATCGGGAGCGAATCCGCCAGCTTCATGATCCGTCCGACCGTGCGCGCGCCCTGCCGCGTGGCGTCGGAGACGACGAACAGTTCGTCCACGTTGTTCGTCGTCCTGCGCGACAGATGCTCCATGCCCGCCTCGTTGTCAATGACTACAATCGGATACTTTTTCGTCGCCTCATCGAGATATTTACGGAGCAGATTGTTGACGTAGCAGTAACATTTCGGCCCTTCGGGCCGCCCCATTGTCAACAAATCGAACTTGTTTCCCTCGACCAGGCAACTCTGGATCAGGAGTTCGATGTGCCGTTCTTTGGACATTCCGGCCGAAAGCTGGAGGCGGTCCTCGCGCGTGTCCTCGCGGATATCCGCCAGCGTGTGCTCCGGCGAAACGCCGAGCGCTTCGCCCAGGCCGCTGTTCGGGTCCGCATCCACCGCCAGCACCGCCTTGCCGCGGACGCGGCTGAGGCGCCGCACCATCAGCGCCGCCAGCGTGGTCTTGCCCATGCCGCCTTTGCCCGAAAGCGCGATTACAAATCCCATAACACGCCTTTCGCCAAGACGATACGGATGATTTGCGATTTCTGATTACTGATTGCTGATTTCTGATTTCGGCACGCAAAGCGCTGATCAGGGATCAATCAGAAATCAGTAATCAGAATTCAGAATTCAGAAATCGCCGCGCCGTGTTCATCTGTGGTTCCACCGATTTTGGCTCGGCAACTCCTTCAGCACGCTCGGGAACTCCTCCATGTTCGTGTGCGGCAGGAAATTCGCCGCGACGAATTCCTCCATGAAGCGCGCGTTCTGCATGAGATCGAAGTACGTCATCTGCGAGGCGAGCTTGTCCACCGTGTCCGCCGCCTCCTCGCTGACGAGCGCCATCCGCGCGCCGGTGACGCTGCCGTTGCCGACGAAATGGATCCGGTCGCTCTCCAGGTCCGGCAGCATGCCGATTGCGATCGCGCTGCGCACGTCGAGGTAATTGCCGAACCCGCCGGCGAGAAATATCTGGCGGATGCGGTCGCACGTCAGGTTGAGCGATTCGAGGAGCACTTTGACGGAGGCATAAATGGCGGCCTTGGCGCGGATGAGGTTGCGGACGTCGGACTGCGTGATGACGAGGTCGGTGTCGAGGCTGGTGAGGTGTTGCGGGACGACGACGAATTCGAGGCCTTCCGCGCCGTCGCGCACGCGCGGAGCGCCGCTCTGCAAGGTGCCGCGGCGGTCGAGGATTCCGACGCGCAGCATCCAGGCGAGCGCATCGAGCAGGCCCGATCCGCACAAGCCGCGCGGCGGGAGCTTGCCGATCGTCTCGAATTCGGTCCGGCCGTCTGGGAATATCTTCAGGCGCTCGATGGCGCCGCGCGCGGCGCGCATACCGTGCTTGACGCCGCTGCCCTCGAAGGCCGGGCCCGCCGAGGCAGAGCAGCAGACCATCCACTCCTTGTTTCCCAGCACCACCTCTCCGTTGGTGCCGATGTCCACGTAGAGGCTCAGGTCGGCGATGTGGTCGAACCGGATGGCCGCGACGCCGGCGGTGATGTCGCTGCCGACGTACGCGCCGACGCTCGGCAGGGTGTAGAGCAGGCCGCGGCCGTTGATGCGGATGCCGGCCTGGGCGGCCCGGATCGGCGGGATGTGGTTCGCCGACGGGATGTACGGCGCGCGCTGAATCCGCATCGGGTCCAGTCCGATGAGAAAATGGATCATCGCGGTATTGCCCGAGCAGAGGATTGCGACGACGTCGTGCAGCGCGATGCGGTTCCGGCGCACGAGGAGGTTGATCAGGGAGTTGATGTCGCCGGCGACGGTCCGCTGCATCACGTCGAGCGCCTTGTGCTCGCGCGCGTACATGATGCGGGCGATGTAGTCCTCGCCGTATTGCATCTGGGAATTGTAGCGCGCCTCGACATCCACCGTGCGCCCGGTGTCCAGGTCCACCATCTGGGCGACGACCGTGGTCGTGCCCACGTCCACCGCAAGGCCGTACGCGTGGGCGGTCGTGTCGCCCGGCTCGACCTGCACCAGCTCGGTCACCGCGCCGCGCCGGCCGAGCGTCACGGTGACGCGATAGTTCGCCTGATCGAGCACGCTCGGGAGTCCCTGGAGCACGCTGAAGCCGGTCTGAAGCTCTCCGACTTCCATCACCCGCCGGATCGCCGCGTACACGCGTTCGTGGTCCGGCAGCGGGTCGGCCATCGTGGGCGGCTTCATTTCGAGGAACAGCTTGCGGACCAGCGGCGCATGGGGGAACTGCGCGGGCGCCCACCGGCTGATGAGGGTGCCGAACCGCTCGGCATCCTCGTCCACGAGGATTTTGCCCGCGTCGAGCCGCGTCTCATCCGGGACGAGGATTTCGGCGTCGGTCAGCGCCCGGGCGCAGCATGCGAGCAGGTATTGTCCGAGCACCTCGTCGCGGCTGAGGAGCGTCGTCGGCGGGCTGTCCACGCGGCCGGATTTGAGGATGACTTTGCACTTGCCGCAGATGCCGTCGCCGCCGCAGACGGAATTCAGGTAAACGTTCGCGACGCGGGCCGCGTCGAGGATCGTGGTGCCTTGCGGGACGGAGACGCCGATGCCGTCGGGAAGGAAACGGATGTGGCATGTCGGCGGCGTCTGGTTATCCATACCCGATGCCCGCTATTGAAGTTTACATTTCCACCACTACGACACGAACTTCACCACGACGACACGACGGGCACGACGAACGCGGCACAACGAACATCAAAACAACGGATTGCTGTAACAGCAGTTCCGTCGTGATCGTCGTGTCGTCGTGGTGAAATTACGTCAGTCCGTTGTCTTGATGTTCGTTGTGCTCGTTGTGCCGTCGTGGTGAAATGAACTCACGCAAGGTTTTTCGGGGCGTGCTGCGGCCACACGGTCTTGAGGAACACCGGGAGCATGGAAGCCTCCTTAGGGCCGACGAGGACTTCCCACCCGGTGGCCTCCTCGAGCTTGCCGGAAAGCACGGCGACATGGCCGGGAATAATGAGCTTCCGGTGGCACACGACTTCCTCGACCTTCGCGCCCTTGAGCGCCTTCGCGACGATTTTTTCGTTGAGTTTGTCGCCGGAGTACGCGGTCAGGACGGAGGTGCCCTCGGTATCCACGGCCAGGATCCACGACGGCACGCGGCTCGCCTCGACTTCGCCCTCGACCGAATAGTAGGTCAGCGAGAAGTTGGTCGTGAACAGGACCGGCGAGTCCTTGCCCGGCTCGCGAATGGCATAGAGCTTCGGTTCGACCTGGATCGGCTTCTGCGGATCGGTGTAGATGTTCTGGCGGACGGTGAGGATCGGCAGGATCTGCCAGGGCTCGGCGCAGGAGGTGACGACGACGCCGGCGTATTTCGCGATCACGCTGCACGCGAAGGCGATCTCGTCGAACGGATCGGCGCGAGGGGTGAAGATCAGCGCCGGATAGCCGAACGGCCTGAAGTTCTTTTTCAGGGCGGCGCGGCGGGCGATGGTGAGCGCCTCGATGGTTGAACGCAGGTCGCCCATCGTGAGATCAATGAGGATGTCCTCGACGCCGGCCGCCTTGATCTGCGGCGTGAGCGCCGACAGCGCTTCGAGATCGGCGGCCCTGGCCACGATCGGGCACTTGTGCTCTTTCGCGATCGCGGTCATGGCGGCGAAATTAGCCGGGGTCGCGGCGTGGATCAGCGGCGCGCGAGAGGCGCACGCGGCCACGGCGGCCTTCATATTCTCGGGGCTGTCGGAGACCAGCGCGATCGCCAGCTTCGTAGCGGCGGCGACCTCGCGCGCGGCGGCCGCGAACGGCTCCGCCTTGCCCGAGAGGTTTCGGACGGCGACCATGTCCGCCTGGATCGTCAACCCGACGCGGATGAACGAAAGTTTCCGGATCGCCTCGATGCGGGCTTTTCGCGCGGCGGCGTCGTCCGTGTCGTCCAGGGTCACGGCGATGCCGGCCGGATTGAAGAACTTGCCATCGTGCCGGAAGAGCACGGTCTCCTCGCCGACGGCGAACGTCCGGCCGTCGCCGCCGAGGGTCGTCTTGCGGATCGGCGGCGCGGAGGCGCCGGCCAGCGCGGCTTTGGCCTCTTCGCTGACGGACGGGCATTCCTCGATGTTCGCCTTCTTCTGGGCGAGCTGCATCGCGAAGGCAATGCACGTCGGCCGGCCGCATTTCTTGCAGTTGGTCTTCGGCAGCAGCTTGAAGATGTCCAGGCCGGAGAGTGCCATCGCAGCTCCCTTCTGTTTCAATACCTCGTACTCGTAATCTTACTCGTAATCGCCGTTTTCCGTCCGGACGGACGAACGGCCGAGTACGATTACGATTACGTCATTCCCGCGAAAGCGGGAATCCAGAAACACACGCCGAACGCATGGATTCCCGCTTTCGCGGGAATGACAAGCAAAGCACGACGCCTGGGTGTCAGATGTCCCCAGGCTGAACCTTGCGAAGGTTTGTACGAACCTTCGCAAGGTTATTTTCGCGTCAGATTTCCCTGGAGCTTGAAATCACCTCGCCGACCAGGCCGTACTCTTTGGCCTCGGAGGCGCTCATCCAGTAGTTTCGGTGCGTGTCTTTTTTCACTTTTTCGATGGGCTGGCCGGTCTCATCGGAGATGAGCTTGTCGCCCTTCTCGCGGAGCTTGAGGATTTCGGAGGCCTCGATCTGGATGTCGGCGGCGCTCCCGCGGATTCCGGTGCTGGGCTGATGGATGAGGAAGCGCGCGTTCGGCAGGCTCAGGCGGCGCTCCTTCGGGCACGCCAGGAACACGATCACGGCGGCGCTCGCGGTCAGCCCGGCGCTGACGGCTTTCACCGGCGATTCGATGAACCGGATGACGTCGAAGATGGCGAACCCCGCATCGGCGTCGCCGCCGGGGGAATTGATGAAGAGCTTGATCGGCTCCTTCGGGTCCTCCTCCGCCAGGAGCAACAGCTCCGCGATGAGGCGCTGCGAGGACCGACGATTGATCTCTCCCGTCAGGAGCACCGTGCGCTGCTTCAACAGGCGCATCGAGACCTGACCTTCCAGACGCTTCTCTTCCGACTCCTCCGACGGCGCGCTGCGACCTGGCCGATCTGCCATGAATAACCTCTCGTTCAGAACAGGGACTCCATCGAAAGGGCGGGATGCCCTTTTCCGGTCAGAAAAGCGAGGACCTCTTCCTCGGATGTGGCGTTGCTCTCGTCGGCGATCTTCTCGACGAAATCCTCGCCGAGGCCGGCGTCCTTCGCGCGATGGACGAGGCGCTCGCCGAGGACTTCCTTGAGCTTCTTCGGCATCCAGACCACGCGCGCAAGTCCGCCGTCGCCGGAGATGAACTTGGGGGAAACGATGTACTGCCGGGAATGTCCGACGAACCCCGGCGTCTGTTGCCCGCCGCCCACCGTGCCGGCGAGCGTGCTGAACTTCATGCCGCAGGGGGTCATTTCCGGGTAGTCGCGGTCCACGATCATGATCCCGTTCGTGCTCGGCAGGATGGCGGAGATGCACTCGAAGCAGCCGCAGGAGGTCATCGGGTCCTTGATCATGCTGTACGCGCTGAAGCGTTCGAGCGCGCGGTTGGTCTTGGCATGGACGAACTCGTTGATTTTCTCCCACTGTCCGAGTTTCTCCTCGACGACGCGGCCTTTCTCGATGGGCTGGTTGGGGCCGGTCGGGTTGATCTCGAACGCCGCGCGGCCGTCGAGCCAGTTGTAGGCGCCGCAGAGGCCGCTGCGTTCGGGCGTGATGACGCAGACGTGGTTCGGGGCGAACGACTGGCAGAGCGTGCAGGAGTAGAACGTCTCCACCGATTCGTCGGTCATGCCGGCGAGCCGGTCGTCGCGCTCCTTGAAAACTTTCCGCGCCGTCTCGCGCAGTTCGAGGACATTCTTCTCGTCGGTGTAGAGCTTCACCTGGATGCGGTCCACGATGGCGCTGTACTGCTCGTGGAGCATCGCGTGGAGGATCGTGCCGAAGTGTTCGAGTTTCAGGCCGGCGGCTTTGGCCTGCTTGCTCACGCGGACCCAGACGGTGTCGCGCTGGCCCATGTGGAAGATGCCCTGGGCCTCGTTCAGGAAGCGGTGGATCTGGCGTTCGAGGATCGGCTCGAAGTCCGGCTGCATCTTGCGGCCGGCGACCTCGACCCAGACCGCCAGCGGCATGCGGCCGCCTTCCGGGACGTCGCCCAGGTCCGGGCCGATGACTTCGACGCGCCCGTCCTTCACCTGGTCCATCTCGCGCGAGGTGCAGAACTCGAAGGCCGGCGTCCGCTGGCCGCCCATCTCGCAGTGCATGTCCTCCTTGCGGATGCGCTCGCCCTCGAAGGCGGGGCTGTACGAAACGGGGATCGGGATTTCGGTGATCTTGATCTTCAGCCCGCGCACGCTGATGGCGCGCTCGACCATGTCCTCGACCGGGACGGAGCTGACGACGTGCTCGTAGGTGCAGATGCCGGTGGGCAGCACTTCGGGGATTTCCGTCTCCGCGATGGTGGGGAATCCGTAGTTGATCGCGCCGGCGGCGGTGGCGTACTTCTCGTCGTCCACTTCGCCGAGCGCCAGGACGAAGGCGAAGATGCGGTTCTTGTTGTAGCGCAGGTTGCGCGCGTAGTCGCCCGGCTGCACGCCGCCGAAGGAAAGCGCCGCGCGCGACGCGAAGCCGAGCGCGAAGATCGCGGCGGAAATCTCTTTGCCGAACGGGATGAGCCGCGTGTCCCAGCCCATCTGCACGCCGCCCTCGGCGAGCTGCTCGGCCATTGTCTTCCCGTTCGTGTGGCCGGCCATGAAGACGTAGAGGCGCTTTTCCTGGAGCCGGCGCGCGAGCTTGACGGCCTGCTCGGTGGTCCGGCAGGCGCCGACGCAGGCCGCGAACCCCGGCGCGGAGCCGTCCACGAACTCGATGCCGCGCTCGCGCATGATCTTGTCGTCCGCCGCGCCGAGCCAGAGGCGCCCGTCCAGCGGCGCCTCGGTCATCGTGTAGGGGATCGGGTCGTCAAGGTACTTGCACGCCTCGAGGATTTCCTCCGCCCAGAGCGCGGCCATGCCCGCGTCGAGCGCGTGGCCGAGATAGGGAACCCACAACTTCCTTTCGGGGATCGGCGGCAGCAGTTCCGTCGCTTGCGTCAGCACTTCCCGCATCTGGCCGAGAGTCTTCACGGCAATCCCGGTCATCGAATAGATGATCGGGAGGTAATAACCGGTGTTGGGGAACTCGACTTTCCGGTCGGGGCCTTTGGCCTCGATCATCTGGTCGAGCTTGTTCTGCGCGCGCGCCACGTGCTTGTAGGCGCCGCGGATGGCGGCAGAGCAGATCAGCTTGGACATGAATTTCTCCCTGCTTCGCTCTCCGACTCTTCTATGCCCGCCGCAGCAGCGGAGCTGCGAAGAGCGGAAGCAGCCCGGAGGGCTGCGAAGGACGGGCCCGATCTACACTTTCAGTTCCCGGCGATCGGCCATGTCGAACAGCTTGCGTTCTTTCTTCTCGTTGATTCCGAGAGCGTCGCGCTTGGACTCGACGTGCTCGCGGATGACCTGCGCCATGCGTTTCGGGTCCGGCTCGACGGCCCAGCGGCCGCCGAGTTCTTTGGCGATGCCGCCGGTGAGGTAATCGGCGACCTCGCGGCTGCCGGCAATGGGCAGCCCGACGCCGAAGACGACCAGCGCGCCGGAGGCGACGAAGTATTGCCCGATGGCGACGGCCTTCTCGCTCATCCACTCGGGCGCGCAGCCGGCGACGGGCAGGTCGCTCAGGTCCGCGCCGAGGCCGCCCTCGCGCACCATCTCGCAGCAGGCGATCAGGATCCGCGAATTGTCCACGCACGAGCCGGAATGCAGCACCGGCGGGATGCCGACCGTGTCGCAAATTTCGCGCAGCCCCGGCCCGGCCTTTTCCTTGATCTCCGGCTGCAAAAGCCCCTGCTTGCCGCTGGCGATGGCCATACAGCCGGTCTGGACGACGAGGATGTCCTTCGAGATCAACTCGGTGACGAGGTCCCAGTTGGCCGCGTCGCAGGTGAACTTCGGCGAGTTGCACCCGACCACGCCGACGACGCCGCGGATGCGGCCGTTCATGATGTTGTCGTTGAGAGGGCGATACGAGGCGCGGAACCGGCCGCCGAGCATGTAGCGGATGGTCTCGTGACTGAAGCCGACCACGAGGTCGCTGACCTCGGAGGGTATTTCGACTTTGCCGCGGTTCCGGAGGTTGTCAATCGCGAGCTCGACAATCTCTTTGGCGACATCGAGCGCGCGGCGTTCGTCGAACTGCATGTGGAGCGCGCCGCTGATGTGCGCCTTCGAGGAGGTGGTGATGATCTTGCTGTGGTAGGACCTGGCCACCCGGACGATTGACTGCATGATGCACTGCACGTCCACGACCATCGCCTCGACGGCGCCGGTGGCGAGGGCGAGCTCCTGCTGCATCGAGTTGCCGGCGATGGGGACGCCGTGGCGCATGAGGGTCTCGTTCGCGGTGCAGCACATCCCCGCGATGGTGATGCCGCCCTTCGCGCCGGCGGCCTTCGCCTTCGCGATGAGCCCGGGGTCCTGCGCGGCCAGGACGATCATCTCGGAAAGCGTCGGCTCGTGGCCGTGGATGATGATGTTGACGGTGTCCTCGCGCAGGACGCCGAGGTTGGCGCGCGCCTGGCGCGGGATGGGCGTTCCGAAGAGGATGTCCTGCAGCTCCGTGGCGATCATCGAGCCGCCCCAGCCGTCGGCGAGCGCGCAGCGGCTGGCCTGGGCGATGATCGTGCGGTAGTCCTGGTCCACACCCATGGTCGTGCGATGAAGCACTTCGGTCACCTCGCGGTCCACGGCGCGCGGGGCGATGCCGTTCTCTTTCCAGATTTTCTGCCGGGGCTCGGGCGCGCGCTTGAGGAAGCGCTGCTCGCCCTCATGCTTTCCGAATTCGGAGAGCGCCGTGAGTCCGACGAGTTCCGCGAGCGCCGCGGTGGATTTGTCCGCGGGGTCAATTCCGTAAAGCCGGGCGACGGCGTTGAGCTTCCGGACGTCGCGGATGGAGTAATCCGGCGCCTTGCCGGTGGCGGCCATGAGGAGCGTCTCGGCGACGCTTCGGCCGTGATCGCTGTGGGCGGCGGTTCCGGCGGCGACCATGCGGGCGAAATTCCTCGACACGATCGTGCTCGCGGTGGCGCCGCAGATGCCGCGATCCATGCCGCTGACGCCTTCGATGACGCGGCACGGCCCCATGAAACAGTTCCGGCAGCACAGGCCGCTGGCGCCGAACTTGCACTGGGGTTCCATCGTCGCGTGGCGGTCCCAGGCGGTCTCGACGCCGTCGCGCCGCGCCTTCTCCAGCATCTTCTGCGTGGCGCCGTCCACCGATCTGCGTTGCTCTTCAGCCATGGGATTGTCCTAACTGATGTGCTCTAACAGGGCGCGATAGATCTGGCGCGTCTCCTGCACGGCCGCCGGCGCGCTTTCGAAAACCGGCCGTCCGTCAAAGTCCGCGCGCGCCAGTTCCGGATGATGCGAAATGCAGCCCAGCAACGGGATGCCGTTCATCGCCTCTTCGAGGAACCGGCGATGCTCCGCCGTCTGGACTTTATTTCCGACAGCCAGCGTTTTCCGGATCCCGATCTCCTGCGCCAGGCGGCGAATCGCGCCGGCGACTTCGATACTGCGCCGCCCGGGCTCCACGACCACGATCAGCGCGTCCACCGCCGCGACGGTTGCGCGGCCCAGGTGCTCTATTCCGGCCTCCATGTCCACGATGACGGCGTCTTCGCGCATCACCATCAGGTGCGCGAGCAGCGTCTTGAGCAGCGCGTTCTCCGGGCAGGCACAGCCGCCGCCGCCCTTGGTGATGCCGCCGAGGATCATCAGCCGGACGCCTTCGTGTGCGACGGAGAACTTCTCCGGCAGATCGGCGACGTCGGGGTTCAGCTTGAAGTACTGGCCCGAACTGCCGTGGCTTGCCCCGGTCCGTTCCCGGATCAACTCTTTCATTTCGCGGATCGGCGCCGGCCGGACCGCGGCCGGCAGGCCGAGCGCCGCGGCCAGATTGCTTGCAGGGTCGCCGTCAATGGCAATGACCTGACGCCCGTCCGCAGCGATCAGCCTGGACAGAATGGCGACGAGCGTGGTCTTGCCTGCGCCTCCCTTGCCTGAGACGGCCAGTTTCATTCTTGCCGAGACTCCGCTGAGCGCACCGCCGCGACCTTGTTAAGTTTAGCATCCGGCGGAGCCGCGGTCAAGACGCGAATTTGCGGGGGTGTTCGGTCGGCGCCGGCGGGGAGGACTGATCGAGCCGCGCGAAGGTCCGAACGAGCCTTCGGAAGGTTCCGTCATGGAAGCGCGGGGGTCACTTCGGCGGCGGCGACGAAGGCGGAACCTCGGGCGTGATCGCCTCGCCGACGTCGAGCTTGTCAACCTCGGCGCCTTTGGGGACTTTGAGGATGTTGCGAAGGACCGGGATGAGCACGGGCGGGAAGAGTTGAGCGGGAACATGCCCTTGAAGGATCTGGCTGACATCCCCTTTCAACACTTGTTTCCAGGTCGGAAGCGCCGCGTTGGCCACGCGGATCTTTCCCTGCTGCTGGGCTTCCGTGTAAGTGCAGTAAGCCTCCCACGCGCGCCGGGCTAATCTTTCCGACATGTGGGCTTCGATCGCTTTGTTCAGGCACAGGTGCGCGCAGGACTGGATGATGAGGCCGTCCACGAATGCGCGGACCTTATCCAGGGTGCCGTTTTCGTCAACGAGCTTCTTCACCTTGCCCACGCAGACATGTTCGAGATCTTCGTACGGCACCGGCTTATCGTAGAGTTTCTTGAGCTCCATGTGATACTTCTGCGCTTCGGTTATGTAACCGGCCCAGTACAAGTTGAACTCGGACTCCTGGAGGAACTGGACATGTCCGTCGCGTACGGAGTCTTCGCCGTTCCATTCCGGCTGCTTCGGAAAGGACAGGGGTCTTGCCGCCATCTGCTTTTGGAAGAGTTCGTCTATCGGCTTGATCTTGCTGAGGTCGAAGGCGGTGACCATCGGGACGTCCGGGTTGGGGCCGAGATAGCTGATCAGCCCCCGGCGCATGGAGGACTGAAGGCTGTACATCATCAGGCGCTCGTACTTGATCTGTCGGGATTGGTTCCGGATCGGTTCCATGACCGAGGCCAGGGTGGCCCAATAGATGGCGTGAGGCTCGGGGAGGCGCCAATCGAACTTCCCGAAACTCTCCTCCATTATGCCCATGATATCGAGTTCCTTCATCCCGTACCGGTCGCGCAGGATGCGGGCGGTGGTGTAGGCGAAGATCTTCTTGCGGGCGGCGGCATACTTCTCGTCTCTCAGAACCTCGGTGATTTCCGGCGAAAAATCGAACAGGTCCGCCGCCTTGTTAATCGCGAGGACGGCCTTGTCGGGCGGATTGAGCCGGAAACGCGACAGCGCCGCCGCCACGTCCGGGTCGGCCAGGAGGTCCTTGAATTCCCTGGGCGCTTTCACGATGGCGGGGATGTCCTGCTCCTCGCGGGACAGGAATATGCGGTGCATGATGAGCGCAAAACGGTGCTTGTAGTAATAGTTATACATATCCGTGTCGCGGCCGATCTTGTGCCAATAGATCAAACTGATCTGTTCCATGATCTTGGCGGAGCGGGGATTGGCCTTAAGCCCGTCATCGGTCAGCCACGCGATGGCCCGCTGTATCCATTGCCAGCGCGCCTCGCTGTCCTGCAGATCCGCGACGAGGTTGTAGGACATGTTCCAGGCGTTGAACACCCAGATCTCCTCGATGCCCGGTTCCAGCTTGCCCATCCAGGTGTAGAGCTGGTAGAGTTCCCAGAATTTGCCTTCCTGCTGCAGGGCGCCCGCGCGCAGCCAGAGCGCGTCCACCGCAATTCCCTTGAAGCCGCCGAGCAGGTGCGTCAGAAGAACGACCTGGGGGTTCTGCGGGTCCGGTCCAACCGGCGCCTGGCCGCGGAGTTGCTCCTGGATTCTGTCGGCGTCGGGCAGCGTGCCGGCCGCGCCAAACAGGCAGACGACCACCATGAACAACAGGATGATCTGACGTATGGACATTCGAGCAACTGTCTCCACACTCCGCGTTCGCCGGCGCCCTTTCAGGCCCGCCGACCGCCGCGTGCGCAGGAACTCTTCAGGTTGCGACGGTTGTCGCCGCCAATTCGCGCCGTTTGAAAATGAGCCATCCGGTCAACGCCAGGACGCCGCCTCGCACGAGCACCAGCCAGATGAAACAATTGAAAACAGTCCCCATGCTGATGATCATGCCTTCGGAGAGATTCGGCGCCACGTCGAACTTGTTGAAGTTGGGGAACAGCATGAAGAAGAAGCCCAGGATATTGCGGATCACGACGTCCGCAGCATTCTGAGGCGCCCACGGCGGCACCATGCTGGTCCCGAAGATATACATCTGCGCGAGCAGATCGTTGAAAATGAAATCAGCCCCATAACCGATCATGAAAACGACGAGGCTCAGCAGCACGGCGACCGGGAAGGACAAGAATGTGGAGGCCCAGATTCCGACGACGGCAATGAAAGCGAGACGCATGAAAATGACCGCCCCCGCGCGGACGACGTTCTCCCCGAACGTCGCGGCCGGGTAAAGCACCTGTATCCCGTCCTCGAACGGGAACGCCGCCCGGACTTCGGGAGACGCGTCCGTGTCCGGGGGCGTGTACTTGTTCTGGTAGGTGATCTCCAGCGTTCCATCGGGCTTCACTTCGTCGGAGGAAACGCCGAAACTGTGGGGTTTTCCAACGAGCCACGCGTCCTCCAGCCACGAGTGCGGCTGCCCGCCCTCGTTGACGTCAAACCTTCCCGGCAGCAGCAGGTTGGTCGCGCTGGAGTCCGAGTAGTGGCGGAAGCGAATGACCAGCGCGCCTTTGTATTTCGGGATGCCCGCGACGGTCCATTTTATCACGCCGCCGGGCGCGACAATCCAGGCGGCCTTGGACATGCGCGCGCGAACCATCTGCTCAACCCACTGAGTGCTCTTGCCCTCGGGCACTTCGCCCTTCGCTATGATGTCCTTCACCTCCGATTGCACCAACTGATCGAGCGGCGGCAACGGCGGTTGCGCGACTTGGCGAGCCGAGAGGACTTCCCATTGGACGATGTCGTTGCCCTGCTGCGACTCTCCCTTCAACTGCCGGCCCAGGTACTTGACGAATCCGTACGTGGCCCCCAGCATGACCGTCAGAAGGATGAGGTTGATCAGCATCACGCCGCACCACTTGCCGAGCAGGAGCGTGCCCCGGGACATCGGCTTCGGATCGAGGAGGAAGATGTGCTGGTTCTTGATCTCGGTGTTCAGCGTCATCGTGGAGAGGAAGAGCGTGAGTATGCCCAGCAGGAAGGTGATCAAGTAGACGGAATACGTGATCACCATCCGCAGCAGACCTTCGTGAGTGTTGTCGCTCTGCAGCAGGAATGGCAGGGATGGTACCATGATCAGCATGAACACGACCAGGACGACCGCCACCTTCATGCGGATCGCCTGAACGAGCGATTGCCGGGCAATCGTCCAGACCTGGTGCAAGGCGCCTCTGAAATCCATCCCTACCGCTCCGTCTTGCGGGTTCGAGACTCTTCGGCATCATCCTCGTCCGCTCCGGGCTTCCCGGCGCTGAGGAGGTCCTTGAGCACGTCCTGCGTCACTTTCTCGTCGGTCCCGACGCCTCCGCTGACGGGGACCACCACCTGCTGATCGGCTGCGGCGCGCTGTTCGCGCGCGCCGCCGGTCCGGCCTGCGGTCTCCGGGGCGGACTCCTTCAGCAGTCCGACGATCACCTGCTCGTCGGCCTTCGGCTCCTGCTGCAACGGCAGGACGACGACGGGGGCCTGTTCCGCATCGGCGGTTTCTTTCTGATCAGCGGCTTTCTCGGCCGACGTTTTGAGCAGTTCCTGGAGGATCACATCGGCCTTCTGTTCGCGCTCGATCCCGGAGAAAAAGGTGGAAGCCTTGGCGCCGACGGTCACGCCGGAGGTCTCGAGGTGCGCCGCGCGGGCTTCCTCGACCACGTGAAGGAAGAAATTCTCCAGCCGGTCGCGGGGCGCCTGGACGGAGACTTCCATGCCCGGCCCCTCGAGTTCGTGAATCCGGTTCACCACCTGATCAATCGTCTCCGACTTCAGCCGGTCGGTGGTAATCTGGGTCTTCGCGCGGAGGCTGAGCAACTCGTCCACGCTCCCGAGGCGGCGCAGCCGGCCGCCGTAGAGAATGGCGACGCGGTCGCACACGTCTTCGACGTCCGCGAGCAGGTGACTGCACAGAAGGACGGTCTTCCCCCGGCGCCGGATCTCCAGGATGAGGTCTTTGATCTCGCGCGTGCCGGTGGGATCCAGTCCGGTCGTCGGCTCGTCCAGGAAGATCAGATCCGGATCGTTGATCAGGGCCTGCGCGAGGCCGATGCGGCGCGCCATGCCCTTGGAGTATTCGACGATCGGGCGCTTGCGCTGATGGGTTAGCCCGACCATCTCCAGGAGCAGTTCCACGCGGTGACGGCGCTCAGCGGTCGGGAGATTGAACAGCCGCCCGTAAAAGTCGAGCGTCTCCTCCGCATTCAGATACCGGTAAAGGTAAGACTCCTCCGGCATGAAGCCGATGCGGTCCTTGATCGCGATATTGCGCGGATCGCGGCCGAAGATCGCGGCGCGGCCCTGCGTTGGAAAGAGCAGGCCGAGCAAAATTTTCAAGAGCGTGGATTTTCCCGATCCGTTGGGCCCGAGGAGCCCGAAGATCTCCCCGCGGAAGACCTGGAATTCGACCCGGTCGAGCGCTTTGACCTTGGGCCGCATCCAGAAATCGCGGAACACCTTCGTGAGCTGGACCGTTTCCACCACAACCTGGCGTTCTTCTGCCAAGTGTGTCCTCCTTAAAGCGAGCCGCTTACTCGGCCTGGCGCGGCGCCGTGTAGGGCGTCAATTCCTCGCCGAATCGGACCAATCGCGCGCTGTTGAAGATGACGATGAACGAGCCGACGACGTGCATGCCGGCGGCCGTGATCGGCTCGACGACTCCGGTAATGGCCAGCGTCAATCCGACGACGATGAAGAGCAGCGCGAAGAGGAGATTCTGGTTGACGATGGCGCTGGTCCGCCGCGAGAGCCGGATCAGGAACGGCAGGCGCGACAGGTCGTTGGACATCAGGGCGATCGAGGCGGAATGGATGGCGATGTCGCTGCCGGCGGCGCCCATCGCGATGCCGATGTCGCCGGCCGCCAGGGCCGGAGCGTCGTTGACGCCGTCGCCGACGACCGCCACGCGCATCCCGGCGCCCTTCATCTGGTGCACGATGCTGAGTTTGCGGTCCGGGAGGCATTCGGCCTCGACCTCGGTGCAGCCGAGCTCCAGGGCCACGCGCCGCGCAACGGACCAGCGGTCGCCGGTGAACATCGTCAGGCGGCGGATGCCCAGTTTCCGCAACTCCGCCGTGGCCCTGCGCGCCTCGGGCCGGGCCTTGTCCTCCAGGCCGATCCAGCCGATCACGCGCTTATTCTCGGAGATGTACAGCACGCTGTAGCCTTCCAACTCTTTCGGGTCCACATCGAAGCCGGCGAAGTCCACGCCTTCCTCTTTCAGCCAGGTTTCGCGTCCGATGATCACCGCAGAGCCGTTGACACGGCAGATCACGCCCTTGCCGGCCACCTCGCGGATGTCCGCCGCTTCAGGGACGACGATCTTCGCTTCCTTGGCGACGCGGGCAACGGCCTGCGCCACGGGATGGTTGCTGTGGGTCTCGGCCGCGGCGGCGAGCGTCAGCATCCGCAGAGGGTCCACGGAAGCGGCCGGGGTCAGCCGGGTGACCGAGAGCTGCCCGGTGGTCAGCGTGCCGGTCTTGTCGAAGACGATGGCGTTCAGACGGCCGGCGGCCTCGAGGTCGCCGATGTCTTTGACGAGGATGCCCAACCGCGCCGAGGCGCTCAACGCGGCCACCATCGCGGTCGGCGTCGCGAGGACGAAGGCGCAGGGGCAGGTGACCAGCAGCACGGTGATCGCGCGATCCATCTTGGTCGTGAAGAACAGAGTGGCGAAGGCGACCATGATCACGACCGGCGTATACCAGCGGATATACTGGTCAATGATCCGCATGAGCGGGATCTTGGTTTTCTCGGCGTCGAGGATGAGGTTGCGGACTTGTCCGAGGGTCGTGTCGGCGCCGACGCGGGTGACGGCGACCTCGATCGAGCCGGTGAGGTTGACGGCGCCCGCGAAGACCTGCGCGCCGGGCTCTTTGTCCACGGGGACGGATTCGCCGGTGATGCTCGCCTCGTTCATGGTCGTAGCGCCGAGGACGATTTCACCGTCGGTCGGGACGACTTCGCCCGGCCGGATGCGGAGGCGCTGGCCCGCGCTGAGCGAGGCGGCCTCCACTTCGCGCGTCTGACCGCCCTCCAGCAGGTGGGCGCGGGTCGGGGTCATGCGGATCAAGCCTTCGATCGCCTGCCGGGCGCCCAGCGCGGTGCGGTGCTGGATCAGGTCGGCGAACAGCATCAGGAAGCTGACTACGCCGGCTTCCTGATACTTGTTGATGGCGATGCAGGCGACCACGGCGATGGCGACGAGCTCGACCATGTGGCGCTCGCCGTGGATGAGGTCGCTGATGGCCCGGACCACGATCGGCGTGGTGAGCAGCAGCGCGCCGACGAGCGCCGAGAGGTCCGCGACCTTGCTCGAGTCGGTGAATAACACGCCGGCGATGTACGAGTTGATTATCAGGGCGGCGCCGAGAAATGAGCCGATCAGCGAGAGCGCCACTAGTCGCTGTTCCTGCTCGGAGCTGAGGTGGTGTTCCTCGTGCAACATGTGCCCGGTTGCTGTTGTGCTCATGAAAGTCCTTTCCTGCGGTTCAGCGGGACTCGATCGGTTTGGTCGCCGCGCGGATCAGTTCCGGCCGGCGGTTGAGCCAGAGTTCGAGCAGCCTGTGGGACTTGTCCGAGGCCGCATTGTAGTAATACTTCTCGTAGCAGGCGTTGAGCACGTCCTGCAGAGCGTCCACGCGCGCGTGATCCAGGAAGACCTTGATCTGGCCCGGATTCTTCAACAGGCTCTCCATGGTCGAGCGATCGCCCTTGGCCGATTCGACAACCTGGCTTCTATAGGTCTCCGCATCCGCGATGAGTACCCGAACCTGTCCGCCGGGGCGCTGGAAGATTTTCGACATTTCCTCTTCGATGCTCGCAGTCTCTTCCGTGTTGCCGGCGGCCTTCGCGGCCCACCACTTCTCGATATAATCCCCGAGTTGAACGCCGTGTTCGCCTGCGGTTTCGATGAGCGTCTTTTCGCGGTCGCGCGTGGCGCTGACGCGCAACTCGGCCATCGCCTGAGTCGCGGCCAGGACATCATCGAACGCCGGTTTGACCTCGGCAGGCGGCCGAAGCTCCCGCAGCGTGACGCGGTCCACTTCGAGTCCGCAGTTGAGGTCGCGCAAGGTCTGGTCGAGAGACTTCTTCACCGCCTCGACGAGCACCTCTTTGCCTCGGGGGTAGACGTCGAAGGCCTTCATGCCGGCGACCTCGCGAACCACGGAGCTCTGGAGGGCGGTGCGGACCAGGCGAATCTCGTTGTCCGGGATCTCGCCGGCGACGCTCTCGCCGATCGTCTTGTAGTAATCCACGACGGCTTTGTTATCCTGCCGAATGCGGTAGGTGACATCCCATTGGGCCTGCAGGACGTTCAGGTCGCCGGTCAGCATGTACGCGTCCTCGGCGCCTTCCACGGGCTTCGGGGTCTCCGTGCCCTTCTCCATCCTGGCTTCCTTCGCCGTTTCGGTGGTCTTCGCCCAGAACGTGTTGACCTCGAGCTTGCGGGTCCGAACCCAGATGCGCACGATTCGGTCAATCGGGTACGGGAATGCATAGTGGATGCCCTGGTCCTTGACGCGGCCCTCTTCATACGCGCCGAAGCGAAGGATGATCGCCTTCTGGTCGGACTGGACGGTGAAGAAGCCTTGAGCCACGAACGCGCCGAGCAGCAGGACGATGATGACCGTGAGGACGCGGAAGCTCGTCCGTAACGCATCCGCGAGTGAGGCGCTCGCCTCGTCTAACGCCGGCCGGACGTCGGCAGGTTCGGCCGCCGGCCGGTCTGGGACAGGATTGCTGGGTTCTTCTGCCACGGGTTGCTCCTCCGTCTCTTGGGGTCCTTAGTTCGTGGGCTTCGGGGAAACAGCCGGCGCTTCGCTCGCGCCCGGCTGATTGATGGCCCCGGAGAACCCCTGTGAGAACAGGTCGAACGGCGGGATGCTCGGGTCCACGATGATGGTCGTCTTCGTCTTCAAAGTCTCCTGCAGAGCGCGGATCTTGCGGAGATAGATGGCCAGGTCCGGGTTCTTGGCAAAGACCTCAAAGTGTTTCGCCGCCTCGGCGTCTCCCTTGGCTTTGAGCGCCACGGCTTCGCTCTGGGCGTGGGCCAGGAGTTGTGCCTTTTCGGTCGTCGCGTTGGCTTTGATGACGGCGGCCGTCGCATTGCCATCCTCTCGGATTTTGGTCGCCTCCAGTTTCCGCTCCTCGATCATTCGTTGGAAAACGTTCTTTGTCGCGCTCTCGGGCAGTTCGAGCCGGCGCAATTTGAGAAGGGCGAACGTGACTCCATAGGTCGCGCTCGCCCTGTCGTTGGCGGCCTTCAGAATGGCCTTCTCAATCGCGTCGTACTGGAGCTTTTCCGGGTTCACGGAGACCAGGTCCCCCAGGTCGTGCGTGCCGATAACCGCCAGGGCGCTGTCGCGGACGTATCCCTCGATGCGGCTCCACGCCTCCTTCATCCGATCTTCCTCGCGAAGTCGTCCGAAGTTCTCGTTGAACTTTAAAGGATTGGAAACCCTCCAGCCGATGCAGAGCGACATGGTGATGTTGCGCTTGTCGGAGGTGGGCGTCTCTTCGAAACGGCCCTCGCTCACATTGATCCGCGAGTCGAACTTGCGAACTTCCTCGATCGGCCACGGCCATTTGAAATGATAGCCCGGCATCGGCTGATCGGCCGCGGCTTTGCCGAACCGCAGCAACACGGCGACCTCGCTTTCCCGCACTTGGAACGCAAACATGTAGAGCAGCAGGCTGACGCCGACCACAACGCCCACGATGACCGTCAGAACGTGCTTTCCCATGTGAATTCTCTCTCCTGGCCTAATAAGGCTTGTTGAACTCGATCTGTGAGATGTCGCTGCTGATGGGGTCCTCCAGGTTAATGCGGATGCGTTGATCCATGTCTTTCACGCCGATCACGATTTTCCGGGGAACCGCATCCTTCTCATCCGCCGTGACGGCCGTGGGATCCTGGAGTCCCTTCTCGAGGGCGCTGAAGTACTCGCGGGCCTTGAAGACCTGGGCGGAAGTGCCGTAAGCGGTGTTCTGCGCGTCGAAGCGCTTCGCCTCGGCCTCCGCCACGGCCACGCGGACCGTATAGTAACTCTGTGCATTCAGCTTGATGGTCGCCGACTCGCTCCTCGTGCTGCCTAGAGCCTGTTCGTGCACCTGTTCCGCTTGCAGCCGGGTCGTCTCCACCTCGGTCAGCGCGTCAATGACGTCGTGGAACGCCTCCGGGACGTCCTTCACAACCGGAGGGTGCATCCCTTCGACGGCGACGGCGACAATCTTCACCCCAAGACCAAGGCCTTCTTGCCGGGTCGCGACAGTATCCGCCGCCTCCTGCATTTTTTCCTGCAACTTCTCCGCGGCCTTCCGCCGGCCGGTGGACATGACTTCGAAGAGGTCCACGCCGGCCAGGTACTTGATCTGCTCGCGCTCACACAGCGCCTCGAGGAGTTTCTCCGGCTCGGGGCTGGCGTAGTACCATTTCCGCACGTCGGCGATTTGGTAGCGAACCGTCGTGGTGGCCACCAGCAGGTTGACCGGCAGCTCTTTCTCGCTGACATTCTTATCGGTTTCCCGCCGGGCTACCATGACGTTGAATTCTTGCTCGTAGTGCTTGTTCGTCCAAAGGAGTTTGTCGGTTTCCTCTTCCGGGCCGCTGTGTCCGAGAGAAATGATCTTGACCTCGTTGGCCGGGAAGCGATAGACGCGCTCGATCGGCCAGGGCAACGTGAAGTGGATGCCGGGCTTCAGCACCTCCTTGAACACGCCGCGCCGCTCCAGGACGCCCTGCTGTTCGGGCCCGACGACGACGAAACTGGTCAGCAGGTAGAGCGTCGCGAGATCGAAAAGGATCAGCGGAGCGAGCCACTGCTCCGTGAAGCGATAAAGCCAGGTCTGCGAGACCTTGAAACCGAACTGATAGTCGAGCGTCGAAGAGAGCGTCTTGAGCAGGCCGGTCGGCATCACCAGAATGCCCAGCAGGCGGCTGTCGTAAGCGGGCCGCTCCTCGACGCCTTCCACGCGCGGCCGGTAGAAGTCGAGGGCGAAGTTGACGAGGATTTCGATCGCGATGACGCCCATCACGCCCAGCATCGCATAGGCGCAAGGGTCATCGAAATCGTCGCCGATCCCGAATCGCGCCACCCCATGCGATATGACGGTCATCGCGGCGAACAGCGTGTTCAACATCATGAAACTGGCGGCGGCCCGCAACGGCCGCCATTCGGCGTGTCGCGACATCCCCTCGGCGTACTTGGCGAACAGGAAAAAGACGAACGTCACCACGGAGAAGACGCACATCATCCACACCATGCTGAGGCCGACCGTGTCCGTCAGACCCTTCACGATGTGGAAGTACAGTGTCAGCGAAACGATGGCCGCCAGCCCCAGGCCGATGACAAGCGAGAAGATCGGCGTGATGTATTTGTTCATGAGCCGCAGCCGGTTTCGCGCGGTGAACGCCTGAATCTCGTCCTCGTCGAACAGTCGCCCGCGCGCGCCTCCGGCCGCCCGTTCGGCCTCCATTCGCTCCCACTCCGCCTGTTCATCTTCCGCCAGCCCGACCTGACGCATCCGGATCAAGGCGATCGTCCAGACCAGGGCGCCGATGAAAACCTGCCACGTCAGGACCCAGGTGCACGAGCATCCGGTGCGCAGACAAATGACCAAGCAGAAGGCGACGCCGATCACCTGGACAACCAGGCCGGCGACAGCCACGTGCTCAGCCGATTTCCGATCGAGTCTTGCCACTGTGCGCTCCTCCTCTTCTGCCCGTCCGCGAAACCTCGGCGCTCAACCGACAGCCCTCGGCGATGCGCCGTTCGACACGGCCCGCCGAACGCCCGCTATGCCACCTGCCGCTCCTGGAATAACAGCATCCCGAGGAACAGGAAGGCGCTGATGAAAAAAAATGCGTAAATCCCCGTATAAATCACCAGCACCACCGGCACCGGAAGACCTACATTCAGAGTGTCCGAGACCCAGAACGCCTGCAGGTTCGGTATGAGGCTGTATAGAATGCCCGCCAGCCATCGCAGCTTCGGCGCGCTGTGCGCCAACTGCACGAAGAGATACTGCGACAGAAGCCCCAGCACAAACATGCCGGAGCACACCGCCACATTGACCACGACGGTGAGGCGCGTTGAAACCGCCACCGCAAAAGCGGCCATGAGCAGGATCGCCCAGGAGCACATGATGCACGCGCGGACGACATTCAGGTTGATCCCCTTGCCGAAGGCGCCCCAATGATCCTTCACTGCGCGCGTGTCCACGAAACCGAAAACGATGAGGCAGATCGTCAGCAGCGGAATGACCGCCCCGATCGCCCGGCCCGCGAACGGCCGGTCATGGAAGAAGTTGTGGTAGAGGCCGTAGCAGACGGACAGGAACATGGCGCCGAAGATGGAAAGCACGATCCAGAGGCTGAGATCCTGGTCATAGTCCGCGTCCACCGCCCCGCCGCTGACCGAGAGGACGAGCACAATCGAAAGGAGATAGATGGCGACGATCAATCCGGCCATCACGCCCAGGAACTTGCCGAGAATGAACTCCGACCGGCCGACCGGCTTCGAGATCACGGTCAGCACCGTGCGGTTGTCAATCTCCTGCGAGATGACGTTCGAGGCGGTGAACGCCCCCAGGAGCAACCCGGCGAGCATCAGCGTGGCCAGTCCCATGTCGGTGATGAATTTCGGGGACTGCATCAGCGTGAACATCGTGACGTAAGGACTGACGAGGATCATCGCCGCCGCCAAACCCAGGATGACGGCGTATACCGGCTGCCGAACGCCCTCGACGAAAGTATTGGCCGCGACCGCGTAGGCTTTGACGAAGAAGTAGACGAACGGCGAAGGCCGTTCCGTCGTCTCCAGCCTGACGCGGATTTCACCCATGTGCTGCGGCCTCATACGGAGAACTGACGGGCATGTGATCAGACGACTCCTAAACCATCCACCTCGGGGACCCCGGCGTCGTGCGAGTTACCAGAAAATCTGACGCCTTGCGAATGCTGCGGAACAGCCAGCAGACTGCGCCCCGGCGCCACGTTAGGCGCCGATCCCGAATGTAACGCTACAATTATATCAGCGGTTCGGAAAATTGCAAGTCCCTTCTTGCAGAAATTTCATCAAGGCCGTTCCATCGGCCCGAAGAGCCGCGCCGCATTGGCGGCGGTCCGCGCAGCGACCTCGTCGGCCGCCATTCCGAGAAGCGCCGCCAGCGCCTCCGCCACGTGCCGCACAAAAGCCGGCTCGTTCCGACGGCCCCGCACCGCTTGCGGCGCCAGATAGGGGCAATCTGTCTCGATAAGCAGCTGGTCCATCGGCGCGAGCCGGGCCACCTCGCGGAGCTTGCCGGCGTTGGGAAAAGTCAACGGGCCCGCGAACGAGATGAAAAAGCCCATCCCGATCAGCGCTTCCGCCGTCGGCCGATCTCCCGCGAAGCAGTGCAACACCCCGCGCAGCCCGCTTCCGGCGCGCTCTTTCAGAATCGTCAGACAATCCTCGTACGCCTCGCGACAGTGGACCACCACGGGCAGATTGAGCCGCAGGGCCATCCGAATCTGCGACTCGAAAACCGCCCGCTGAATGTCGCGCGGCGAACGATCATAATGATAATCCAGCCCGGTCTCGCCGATCGCCACCACGCCCGGACTTCGCGCAAGCTCGTTCAGCCGCGCCAGCGCCGCCTCATCCGCGCCCGCCGCATCGTGCGGATGAATCCCGACCGACGCGCACACAAACCCCGGATTCCGCTGCGCGAGCGCAATGGCCGCCTCGCACGAAGCCAGTCCGGTCCCCACAGTCACGATGCGCTGAACTCCCGCATCGCGCGCCCGGTCCAGAACCGCCCCCAGGTCCGACGCGAACCGTCCATCGTCCAGATGCACGTGCGAATCCACAAGGATAGTCATTCGATTCCCCATTGACGCCCTGAAGCGCAAGAGGCCCACGAGACGTTGTTCGACGTCTCCTGTGGGCCTCTTGCGCTTCAGGGCTCCTCGGCGAGGACTTGAACCTCGAACCTAGTGGTTAACAGCCACCCGCTCTACCGATTGAGCTACCGAGGAATCAGCTTGTCAGTGTGCGTAGTGTACCATCGAAACGTTCGTTTTTCAAGGCCGATCGTGACGCCCCCGAATGACGCCGAGGAACTCTCGCCCGTACTGAGCGACCTTCCACTCGCCCACGCCGGACACCTCCAGCAGTTCCGCCTCGGTCTTCGGCTTGCGGCGGGCCATGTCGAGCAGTGCGGCGTCGTGGAAGACCAGGTAGGCGGGAATCTTTTTCGAGTCGGCAATCTCGCGCCGCAGCGCGCGCAACGCCTCGAACAGTTCCTGGTCCACGCCCTCCATCGAGACCTTCGCAGCGCGTGCGGACATCGCCGGCCGCTTCTTCCTCGGCTCGCGCTTCTTCGGAGGCTCCAGGAGGTTCGGAGTGTGCAAACCCTTGAGCACGCGCCGTCCCTGCTCGGTCATCACGAGCACCTTGAACTCGCCCATGCGGTCCAGACATCCCTGCGAGGCCAATTGCTCGATCCAGTCGCGGACGGCTCGTTTGGAAAAATCGCGGAGCAGCCCGTACGTCGAGAGTTGATCGTGGCCGTTTCGCAAAATTCGCTCGTCGCTTGAGCCGGTGAGGACCAGAGCGGTGTAATCGCCGCCGAACCGCTCCCCCTGCCGGAGAACGCTGGATAGGATTTTCTGCGCGGTCACGAGCGAGTCTTTCATCCCTTTCACATCGCCGAGGCAGACGTCGCATGCGCCGCAGTTGTCCCTGGCCGGATTCTGGCCGAAGTACGCGAGAATCTCCTTCCGGCGGCAGACGCTGCCCGTACAGTACGAATACAGGCGGTTGAGTTTCTCGATCGAAATCGTCTGCGCGACCGGCTCATTGTTTTCGAGGATGCTCCTCCAGACGCCGTAGTCGCCGCCGGAGTAGAGCAGGACGCATTCGGCGGAAAGCCCGTCGCGGCCGGCGCGGCCGCTTTCCTGCTGGTAGTGTTCGAGCGATTTCGGCATGCCGGCGTGAATCACGCAGCGGACGTTCGACTTGTCAATGCCCATGCCGAACGCGACCGTAGCGACGATGATGTCCGCGCGCTCGCGAATGAACGCGTCCTGGTTGGCCTTGCGCGCCTCGTCCTGCATCCCGGCGTGGTACGGCAGCGCGCGATAGCCCCTGGCGGCGAGGCTCGCGCACAACTCATCCACGTCGGCCCGGCGAATACAGTACACCAGGCCGGACTCCCCTTTGTGCCGATCGAGGATCGAGCAGACCTGGCCGAGCCGGTTCTCGCGGCGCTCGACGCGATAGATGAGGTTCGGCCGGTCAAACGAGCCGACGAGAATTTTCGGATCGGCCAGCCGCAGTTGCAACGCGACGTCGGCGCGGACCTTTTCCGTGGCCGTGGCGGTATAGGCGTGAATCGCCATCTTGGGGAAGAGGTCGCGCAGTTGTCCGAGCCGGCGATACTCCGGCCGGAAATCATGGCCCCACATGCTGATGCAGTGCGCCTCGTCAATCGCGATGAAGGACGGACTCATCCGCTTCAGCAACCCGATGAAGGAATCCGAAACGAGCCGCTCCGGCGCGACGTACAGCAGCTTGAGCGCGCCGCGGCGGATTTTCCGCAGCGCGTCGTTCTGCTCGGCAGCGGTCAGCGAACTGTCCAGCCGCGCCGCCGACACGCCGCATTCGAGCAGGCCGTCCACCTGGTCCTTCATCAGCGAAATCAGCGGCGAGACGATCACGGCCATCCCGGGCAGGGTCACCGCCGGCGCCTGGAAGCACAGCGACTTGCCCCCGCCGGTCGGCAGCACCACCAGCGAATCGTGGCCCGAGACCACCGCCGACATGGCCTCCTTCTGGAGCGGCAGGAACGAGCCGTATCCCCAGTACTGCTTCAGCGCTTTTTCAAGGTCGAGCAAGGCGCGCATCCAAACAGGAACGTTATCGCGGCCGGCGGCGACGGGCCGCGATTATACGAATTCACCGCGGCCGGCGCCATGGCTGCGGAAAATTGCTTGAGATAGAGCGCGTCAGCCGCATCCGGCTGCGCGCACGTCTTGACACCGCGCGCAATCTCGGCTATCAACAACGCACGCGAGAAAGGCTTGAGGGATTTCGAGTGGGCGCCGACTGCACGATCACTGTTAATGGATGGCGCAAGGAGACCGTCAAGGCCGGCTCTTCCCTTCTCTTCGCCCTCTGGAGCAGGAAAATCTTCGTCCCCACGGTCTGCGGCGGACAAGGCAAGTGCGGCTGCTGCAAGGTCAAGGTCGTGAAAGGCGGCGGCGAGCGGCTGCCGGCCGAAGAGCCGCTCCTGACGCCCGAAGAGAAGGCCCAGGGAATCCGCCTCGCCTGCCAGGTGCAGGCGACCGGCGACATCGAGATCAGCGTCCCTGAAAAGCTGATTTCAGCGCTTGCTGACGGCTCTTCGTAATCCTAATCGTAATCTTACTCGTAATCGTACTCGGCCGGCCGTCCGTCCGTACGGAAAACGGCGATTACGATTACGAGTAAGAGATGGGAGAAACTGGATCATGCCGATCAAACTGACCTTCCTCGGCGCGGCGCGGACCGTCACCGGTTCCCGATACCTGCTCGAGGCGAACGGCGCGAGGCTCCTCGTGGATTGCGGCCTCTGCCAGGAACGCGAGATCCAATCGCGCAACTGGCAGCCGTTTCCGGTCCCTCCCCATACGATCCATGCGGCCTTTTTCACGCACGCGCACCTCGATCATTGCGGCCTCTTCCCGAAGTTCTATCGCGAAGGATTCAGCGGCAGGCTGTACTGCACCGCGGCCACGTCCGAGATCGCGCAAGTCGTTCTCGAGGACTCCGCGCGGCTGCAGGAAGAGAGCGCGCGGTTCAAGAAGGACCGGCATCTTCAGGAAGGCAGAACCGTCGCCCATCCCGAAGCGCCGCTCTACGGCGTCGAGGATGCGCGCGCGTGCCAGGGCTGCTTCTCGGCGGCGAAATACGGCGAGCCGGTCCTCATCAGCGACGGAATCGAGGCGACGTTCCATAACGTCGGCCACGTACTCGGCGCCTCGTTCATCCGGATCGTCATCCGGAGGAACGGGCAGGAAACCGCGATCGTTTTCTCCGGCGACATCGGCCGATGGAACATGCCCATTCTTCAGGACCCCTCCCTTCCGGCGCAGGCCGATTACCTGCTCGTCGAATCCACTTACGGCGACCGGCTCCATCCGCCCGGACAGGACACGGCGGGACTGCTCGCCGCGGAGGTCAACCGCGTGCGCGATGCCGGCGGCAACCTCGTGATTCCGACGTTCGCCCTCGAGCGCGCGCAGGACGTCCTCTTCCAGCTCAACAACCTGCTCCTGGCGGACAAGATTCCGCACCTGATGACCTTCCTCGACAGTCCCATGGCCATCAACATCTCCGAGGTGTTCGAGCGCCATCCCGAGCTGTATGCCGGCGAAATGACCAGGCTCGTCGGCGAGCGCAACTCGCCGTTCGATCTGCCCGGCCTGAAGTTCACCCGCACGACGCAGGAATCGAAGGCCATCAATCACATCCGCGGCTCGTGCATCATCATGTCCGGCGCGGGCATGTGCACCGGAGGCCGGATCAAGCACCACCTCACCCACAATATCACCCGGCCCGAGAGCGCGATCCTCTTCGTCGGATACCAGGCGGAAGGCACGCTCGGCCGCCAGATCGCCGATGGCGCCAAAGAAGTCCGGATCCTCGGCCAGACCTGGCCGGTCCGGGCGCGAGTCGCGCGGCTTGACGGCTGCTCCGGCCACGCGGACCGAGACGAACTGCTCAGGTGGCTGGGCGGCCTCAAGACGCCGCCGAAGAAGACTTTCGTCGTCCACGGCGAATCCCAAGCCGCCCTCAGCTTCGCCGCCCTCGTATCCCAGCGCCCCGGCTGGACCGCCGTGGCGCCGACGTATGGACAGGAGTTCGTGCTGGAGTAGAAGGCATTTCGCATGATGGGCATTCGTTGTTAGTCATGCTGAGCGCAGCGAAGCATCTCACACCACAAACCGTTGCCAGCGCGCTGCGTGTGAGATTCCTCGTTACGCTCGGAATGACATGTCTTGGCGACCGGAGCAAGGGGACGAGAAGCAGGAGGCTGAATGGGCCAGCGACGATACTACGTTTACATAATGACTAACCGATCAGGAACGCTTTACGCCGGCATCACGAACGACATCGCCCGCCGCATATACGAACATCAGCAGAAATTGGTGCCGGGCTTCACGTCCAAGTACAACATCTCGCGCCTGATCTGGATGGAAGAATTTTGCTCGCCGACAGAAGCGATTGCGCGAGAGAAGCAGATCAAGGGTTGGACACGCGCCAAGAAGCTGGCGCTCATCAGATCGGCGAACCCGCAATTTAGAGAACTGAGCCTCGACGACGTTCCTTCCTGATCGGAAGAACAAGGGAGCATTCATTCGAGAATGCGAAATTCTTCGCTGCACTTAGAACGACGCGTGACGACGAAAGCGGGTCTAGTTCGTCATGCTGAACGAAGTGAAGCATCTCGGTATAATCGGCGCGTTGGGTGTGAGATTCCTCGCTGCGCTCGGAATGACACGTAGCGGGGCTTCCCTCTTGTTGAGCGATGCTATTTCGACTTTGGATCTACGCAAGGAAGAATCAGAGGCACCGAAAATGTCAGGCGATTGACTTGGGTTTCGCCCGCCTTGGATTCACCGCCGGCCTTCAGGCTGATAATGCCGGAAAGTACACCAATCTTGCCAAAAGTCCCTTTCTCTTTGCCAATGGTGACCGCCACATCAAAGGTCACATCTTTTATCATCTCCTTGCTACTACTGCCCACGTTATCGCAGCTATTGACCCCCGGAGATATTATCGCGTCAGTTTTGTTTTCATCCTGGGCCTTCTTCACTCCCGAGATAATTCCATTCAAAGTTTTTGAGATGAAATCGTCTAGCGCCATCTGCTCCATGATGAGACCCTCCGTCAAAGGCACCTATGGAAAGGGAAATACCGGCATGCGTCCATCACTTGTCTTTACGAGCCGGATGTTTTCGAGCGTGGCGAGGACAACGCGCGGGTAATGCTGGATGTCGACCATTCTTACCCTTTCTGGTGCTCAGCCACTGCTGCAAGTACCAACTCCGACACAAGGGCATTCTGGGCTTCCAGATCCTTGGGCCTAAGAGTCAGCCACATCGCGCCACCTTCCACTTCTGCTGGTATTCCGGCCTCTTCGAACTTGGGCAACCATTTTTGCGGCTCCGGAGCCTCGGCGTAAATACGAATGAAATGCTTCTTTGGATAGAAGCGGAGGAAGTTATTACGGGGAGCATGATATACTTTACATTGCGGCATAGCGAACGTGCTCTGCTTGGAAGAAGTTGCGGACGACGTCCGGACGCTTTTGCGTGCTGTGGAGGTACGATCTCACGTCGCCGATCAGTT
>Ga0315281_10001755_pt1 | contig 32160 bp, 37 predicted proteins | sample YL17G07_0_MG_FD_204540 | JGI IMG/M metagenome (GOLD analysis project Ga0315281, IMG submission 204540) | Sediment microbial communities from Yellowstone Lake, YNP, Wyoming, USA - YL17G07_0 | ecosystem: Environmental > Aquatic > Freshwater > Lake > Sediment | place: USA: Wyoming | collected...
GGTGCGCTGCAAACGCCGATCACATGCTGGCCTTGCGCCTGAATCGGGCAAACGGGCAATGGGGCGGCTATTGGAATCAGGACAGAATGGCCGCTTGAATGACAACCTCAGTTTGAATCGCACCCGCGTAGTACTTTGCATTTGTATCGTTCATGGAGTTCGGTTATAATGCGTGACCTTACAGGCGCGTAGCTCAGCTGGTTAGAGCACCACCTTGACATGGTGGGGGTCGTTGGTTCGAGTCCAATCGCGCCTACCAACAGGCGAGCAGCCAAAGAAATCCTTAATACCCGCGTAATCCATTGTGATTAGCGGGTTTTTTGTTTTATGGCGCTTTTGGCGAAGTGGATTCAAGAACCAACCGCAGCAGTTAATGTTTAGTAGCGGTTTTCCGGTGACGGAATCCGAGCGACTTCCTCGGACGCGTATTCCATGCAATGGCATCCAGTTGTTCTTACGTGTAGACCGACAGATATGCCTCTTACACACATTGCGCCCCGCTCATGAGCGGACAAGGATTGAAACAAACTCAGTAAATTGAGGCACTTGTAAAGCTTCGCATGCGAACGAAATTAATTGCATAGGAAGATGAGAAAATAGAGTACAGGTGACCATTACTGGCAAGATGTGAGTTATGCGTATGACGGAGCGGAGAGCTACGATATCTTCAACTGTGACCTTGATTTTCTGCCCGGCGCTGCTGGAGGAATATATCCAGCTAATCGGCAACTTATCCCCTCGATTTTCCTGCCCTTTTCGAACCTGATCGAATGGCACGCCATAACCTCTCCTTTGGCAGCAAGTTCTGACAAATGGAGGTGCACGTTAGCAAGTGAGATGCCTATAGCTAAAGCGATCTCCGTGTCGAGTTTCTCACCATGCTTTTTCAGGTATTGCAGGATTTCTTTCATAGGCTCACTCTCATGCCGTCAGTTTACGCATACAAATAGCAGAGATTAAACGATTTTTTATAGTCTACGAAATATTCTTGAACTGCGTTTTCAACATATTTCATAATGTATTTGACCTTTCAGTCAAAGAGTTTGTATTGCTGCAATGACTTGGCGGAAACAGCTTTGGAAAGAAAGTCCCCAGAAAGGTCTCTGTCAAAATAAAATTGGTTAAGCCTTTTATGATTTAACCATTTGATTATATGGTGCGCCCGAAGAGATTCGAACTCCTGACCCCTTGGTTCGTAGCCAAGTACTCTATCCAGCTGAGCTACGGGCGCGTGTAATTATTGTGCCTTGGCGGTGGGCTGAGTCTACTGCCAACCTGTCTCAGTTAAATTCCCGTTATCAGGGAATTTAACAGGGAACCCTGCAACGCCAAGCGCGGCATTTTACACGAATTATCCAGAAAACCCAAACACAGTGCTAGTTTCCAGCTATCGCCGTATTTTTAATGCCCCAAATATCAGGGAATTTAAATAGGCGTATCAGGGAATTTGATGCGCGTTTTGGATTCGAACTGGCTCTTTCCCAACCCTATACCAACTCTTTTATTAGATCAGGGTGTTTATCCAAAAGTTTGAATAAATTGATGACCGCTGCCACCGGTTTAGCTTGTCCACGCTCATAGCGAGAAAAGGCATTTTTACCACCACCAGCCAGTTTGGCGGCTTGAGCCTGGGTGAGTTTTAATCGCTTGCGAATTCCCTCCAACTCACTGGCCATTTGACAATCTACCTGGTCACGGAATGCCAGCCATGCAGCCTCTTCTGAAGCGTCGTAAGCTAAAATTGCCTCGTCACATTTGTCGCAAAACGCCCCATGCAATTCAGATTGGTATGGATGCCCTTTATAGTCTCGCGTCACGACCTTGCTAGCATCATGCAACACTCCTGTCGCACATACTGGGCATGCCTGCCCGTTCCATTTACCTTTCTTCATTTCATCGCTCCTTAAATGAAATCACAAAATATTCACCCGCCTGCTGAAACTTGATATAAAGCGCAACTTCCTGCCATTCTGAGTGGTACACGTCCTGCCACACACGGTGATTCGAATTGATCGTCATGCTTTTATAAAAATCCACGGCAGTTAAACCCTGCACCACAGCCAAAGCTTCCACCTGTGCCATGCCTACCGAGCGGATTCCTTCAAGCGCCGATAGCGTCAGATTCATTGCTTCCGGCGTAGACATCTGAGCCTGAATCGCTTTAAGCAAGTAATGCGGCTTGTGTTTTTCCATGCGCCTATTATTCCCCTAATAGGGGAATTTGTCAAAATATATTGCCAGATTGATTGAGAAGTATCCTGAAGTGGGAGTTATCTTAGCCAGTATCGCCCCGCAGCCCACGTAGTACGGGCATCCACCAAAAACTGAGCCCTTCACGTGGAAGGGCTCAGACTTGCTGGCGGAGAGGGAGGGATTCGAACCCTCGATACAGGTTTTAATCCCGTATGCTCCCTTAGCAGGGGAGTGCCTTCGACCTCTCGGCCACCTCTCCAAAAGGCCGCGCAGATTACCGCAATCCATCCAAAAGGTCAATTGATAGCCTCTTCCAATAATGAAATGAGTCTGAATGAGGCAAGCCGGAAAAAATGGATCCCAACGTTTCTGTAAAATTCTGGAAACGGAGGATGAAGATGGAACGAATACCCAAAGGGCCTCCTTCACGCAGCGATACTATGCAAAACAACTCGCTGCTTAACCCGTTGGGCTTCACTATTGCCAACCTGCCTCAAGCGTGGCAATGGTGCTGGAGCCGGTCAGCACGATTTTTTGGTCGTCGGCTGATGCGTTACTGATCAGCCCCACCAGCCAAAACCCATCGCAAGATTCTTTGCGCGTGACTCACTTTCGTTCCATTCAGCAGCAGCCTGAAGTAGCGCTGCTTTCAACTTGTGCAAACGGTATGTCACTGCCGCATCCGGGAAAAATTCCATAGTGCTGGTTGAAATCACCGATGAACTCGAAGTGCTGCTGGAAACGTGAGTCATGCAGCATGCGCCAAGTGTTGCCACATACCGGAAAAATACGCCCGGCTTCGATATCGTGATGCCGATCGAGGACAAGGCGATGCGCATGATCTGGTATCGTGCCGCGATAGATCACCGCCTGCCCGTAATTCTCGCAAGCGGATTCCAGTCCATCCAGCTTGAACAGCCGATAGGTGGCCGAAAAAAATCGAATGTTGCCGGCACGTGCAGCCAGCTTGGCATCGGTAATGTCGAGCGGCCGGTCAGTGACCAGCCTTGGGTCGGTAAAGCCATGTCTCTTCGATAAACCGATAAAGTCATTCCAGTACAGCGCGCCACCCAGGCATTCACCGTACAGCACGGGATCGTTGCGCACCGCGTCAGGCACTCTGCGGTCGGCATAGACATCCGAGAAATAGAATTCGCCACCCGGTTTGAGCAGGCGATGCACTTCTCGCAATACCGCATCCTTGTCGGGCGAAAGGTTGATCACGCAGTTCGACACGATGACATCGAAGCTGCCGCTTTCCAACCCAAGCTCATTGAGTTTCTCGATGTAGCCCTGCTTGAACATGACGTTGTCAAAACCAAACGCCTCAGCGTGATAGGGGCGATAACTTTTCGCAACCGCAAGCTGTTCTTCCGTCATATCCACACCGACCACCTGTCCATGCGCGCCCACCAGTTGCGCCAGCGCATAGACATCACGGCCGGAGCCGCTGCCTAAATCCAGAATCCGGCAGCCCTCCAGCAGCGGTGGGCAAACCAATCCGCAACCGTAATAGCGGGATGACACCTCGGGATGAATACGGGCGAGTAAAGGTTTCAACCACTCTGGCACTTGGGAAGCGTCGCAGCAGGCGGAGGTTTTTAGATCGTCTGACTTCTGTAACTGTTTCCCGTAATAATCCTTGACGATTTCATGCATGGCATTCCCCTGAAAATAATTGTATGGCGATGAGGCAAGAGTCTAGCCAAATAAACGAAAGCCATTTTACCGTTTAACCGGAAAAACGGGCAGTTTCCCTGTCCATGAAATGAAAACCGGAAAATCCGGCATGGGCACGCTCTCCGGTATTATCGGTATCCGCCGCGACTGAGGGCGTAGGCCTTAGCGCACACTGTTCTTTTTCAGGGCTTCATCCAGCCAGCATAGGTAAGCTTGGTAGCCTTCTTCGCCAAAGAAGCAGGATTGGCGGTTGTGGACGTGTTGCACGATGTGTAGTGGTACGCCATCAAGATGGATGCGCGGGCGACGGGGCATGTGAACTCTGGCAGAAATATTCGAGCCAGGCCCCTTTGGCCCCTCCACATCACGTTCTTCAATCTGGCGGTTGATCCACCGACACTGCGGCAAGAACAGCGGGAGAAGAAATGACATTCCGCTTCAATTCCTGACTGCTTTGACGCACGACAGCAATTCCCGAAGAAAGCGCCAGCCCTGCCATGATGACGGCCACGACATGATCGGGCCAACCGCTCCCAGTTCCAAATACGCCAGCCGCCGCGAGCATCACCCCGACGTTACCGATCGCATCGTTACGGCTGCACAGCCAGACGGAGCGCATGTTGGCATCGCCATCGCGGAAGGCGTATAGCATCAAGGCAACCCCCCCGTTTGCGAGCAATGCCAGCACCGCGATCACACCCATGGTCATTGGTTCCGGTGGTATGCCGTTGATTGCTGCCCATCCAGTTTTGGCGAGCACGAACAATCCAAATACGGACATCGAAAGGCCTTTCACCATTGCGGCGCGTGATCGCCACGCCAGCCCCATGGATAAAACTGCCAGCGAAATTCCGTAATTTGCGGCGTCGCCAGCGAAGTCCACCGCATCGGCGAACAGCGAAACCGAGCCTGATTTCAGGCCGCCGAGGATTTCGACGGCGAACATCGCGGCATTGATAATCAGCGCAACCCACAGTACCTTGCGGTAGCGCGGACTGATGGTGGTTTGCGATGCGCAGACAGCGCCGCAGCAACTGACAGACATGTTTTTCTCCTTTAAGGGCCTTTGTTAGCATTACACACCCCGTAGTAACTCCAAGGTCAAGCGTGTAAAATGGGATCGTTTTTGTCTGTCAAGGAGACGTTATGAAAACCGCCATGCGTATCGGCGAATTGGGGCAGGCCACCGGCGTCGATATTGAGACGATCCGCTACTATGAAAAAGCTGGGCTGCTGCCCAATCCGGCACGTAGCAGTAACGGATACCGCGCATATGGCCCGGAGCACCTTGAACGGTTGGCCTTCATCCGCCATTGCCGAGCGCTGGACATACCGCTGGCGGACGTCAAGCGGCTGCTGGAATTCGTTGCTAATCCTGCCGCAGACTGCGGCGACATTGACCGGCTGATTGATGCGCAACTGTCTCGGGTGCGGGCGCGGCTGAAGAGTATGCGTGCGCTGGAGCGACAATTGACCGCCTTGCGCGGCAGTTGCATTGCCAATTATGTCGCTGGTAAATGCGGCATCCTTCATGAGTTGGTTGCTGCCGCACATGGCGAGGCCTGTGCCTGTCACATGGATGTACCGGGCGATCCGCCCAAGGCTGTTGCTTCCGCTAAGAGCTCTACGCGCAGGAAAAAATCATGAGTACAGGAATGCACAGCGGAGTAATCGCGGCGATGACGGCGGCGGTTCTATTCGGCGCGAGCACACCACTAGCTAAATTGCTTCTGGCTTACACGAGTCCATGGCTATTGGCTGCGTTGCTCTATCTTGGATCGGGCATCGGCTTGTGGATCGTGCGCCGTATTCGTCGTGCGCCAGCAGTGCATCTCGGGAGCAGCGACTGGTGCTGGCTGGCCGGGGCGATTGTGGCGGGCGGCATAGTCGGGCCCGTGTTGTTGATGCTGGGCCTGTCGGCGATGCCAGCGTCGGGCGCGTCGCTGTTGTTGAATGCCGAGGGCGTATTCACAGTGCTGTTGGCTTGGTTTGCATTCAAGGAAAACTTCGATCACCGCATCGCGCTGGGCATGCTCGCCATCGTTGCGGGAGCCGTGGTCTTGAGTTGGCCGCAGGAGGTGCGTTTTGCAGATGCATGGCCGTCACTGGCAGTATTGGGAGCCTGCCTCGCTTGGGCCATCGATAACAACCTCACTCGTAAAGTATCCCTGTCCGATGCGTCATTTATTGCGATGGCCAAGGGGTTGGTGGCAGGCGCAACCAATCTGGTGCTGGCACTCCTCACGCATGCGACATTGCCGGGCATTGGAGCCGTCACCGGTGCGGCGCTATTGGGATTCGCCAGCTACGGTATGAGCCTCACCTTGTTCGTGATCGGCCTGCGCCATCTCGGCACGGCACGCACCGGTGCGTATTTTTCGGTCGCGCCTTTTTTCGGCGCAGTGCTTTCCATCGCGCTGCTTGGTGAATCGGTCACGATGCCGTTGCTCATGGCTGGAGCGCTGATGGCACTGGGTACTTGGCTGCATCTAACCGAGCGCCATGAGCACAGACACACTCACGAAGAGTTGGAACACAACCATGAACATGTTCACGACGGGCATCACCAGCATGAACACGATTATTTGGTGCCTCTCGGCAGTAGACATCGCCATTTGCATCAGCACGAACCGCTGATACATGTCCATCAACATTTCCCAGATGTTCATCACCAGCATCGTCATTAGGGATTTTTGGAGATTTTGCCCACAGTTTCTGACTGTCGCTTATGGGTATGAGTCGGGTGCAGCATGTCGCGAGCGTCTGCTATGCGGCGATCTGAGCAACTGACCTGAATGTAAATTACCAAGGGCAGCTTTCTGGCTGGCTACAACCTTATTGATCCGGCACGGTGAAGTATTAACCCCGTTCGGCCTGAGCCTGTCGAAGGCTGTGAATCCATTCACATTTCGACAAGCTCAATGCGAACGGACTTCAAACATAATCTGGCCGGATCAATAGCTCAGGTGCAGGCCAGTGCCAAAACCAGACCTTCGGGGTTAGAAAATAAACTATGGCTGGCGAGGTGAAACTATATCTATCGAATTTTTGCTACTTCCCATTCCGCGACACCATCCCGCAAATGCGAAGACTTAAAACCCTCCTTGCGCAACAGCTCTACTGCATCTATCGCCATCAGGCAATAAGGGCCACGGCAGTAGGCAACGATTGGCCTATCCTTTGGTAGTTCCGCAAGCCGCTGGCGCAGCTCGTCGATTGGAATGGAGCGGGCGAATGGAAGGTGTGTTGTCAGATACTCCTCGGTTGGGCGCACATCCAGCACGACCACTTCCCCCCGGCGCGCCATTTTCATCAATGTTTCACGATCATTGGGCACCAAATCGTTTGGTTGCGTAGCGATTTTCTGTAATTCCATTTGCAGATCAATCAGACGATCTTCGGCTAAAGAATGGATATGCACCCATAAATCGGCAACCGCCTTGTCGGCCAAACGGTAGAGAATGTTTTTTCCTTGCCGCTCGGTTTCAACCAGATGGGCGCCCCGCAACTCGCGCAGATGGGCGCTGGCCAGCTTCATGCTGATAGAAGCCTCGCGCGCAAGCGTTTCCACCGTCTTTTCGCCCTGGCAAAGCAACTCAATCAACTCCAGCCGCTTGGGGCTTGAGAATACCTTGCCAATCCGTGCCACCTGTTCATAAAGCAGGTCTTTGATCTTGCGTGCGTCTTTCATCATATCAATCCGACAATTATTTGATTGCGAATTATAGCAATAAACAATCTATCAATGATTCTATTGACATCGCGTGCAGATATTGCTTTAATCAATCTAACAATCGTTAGATTGTTATAACCAAGGGAGGAAATTATGAAATACCTGATGATTTTGAACGACGCTCCTTATGGCACGGAGCGCAGCTACAACGGATTGCGGCTTGCGCGCTCGCTGCTCAAGACGGGCGAAGCGGAGGTCAAGATGTTCCTTATCGGCGATGCGGCCGCATGCGCCAAAAACGGGCAGAAGGTGCCGCAAGGCTATTACAACATCGGCGACATGCTGGGCATGGTGGCGCGCAATGGCGGCGAAGTCGGCGTGTGCGGCAGTTGCCTCGATGCGCGCGGCATCGCCGCCGGGGATCTGATCGAAGGCGCGTCGCACAGCACCATGGATCAACTCACCGCGTGGACGCAGTGGGCCGATAAAGTTATCGTTTTTTAAGGGGAATGAGATGAGTCGCACGGCGTTGGTACTGGGCGCGGGAATCGGCGGCATCGTTGCCGCCGAGACGTTGCACAAGCTGCTGCCCGCTTCCGACCGCGTGATTGCGGTGGATCGCGCCGGGCAGCATTTTTTTCCGCCCTCGCTGTTATGGCTGATGGTGGGCGAACGTACTCCGGAAGAGTTTTCCAGGCCACTGGATCGGTTGCTTCGTCGCGGTATCGAGTTTCGCCGGGGCAGCGTCACGCGGATTGATCCTGCCCGGCGGGAAGTGGAAATCGATGGACAATCCCTGCATGCCGATGCGCTGGTGATCGCGCTGGGTGCGGAGTATGCGCCGGAAACCATTCCCGGCCTCGCCGAAGCCGGGCTTTGCATTTACACAATGGAAGGCGCAACCGCGATCCGCGATGCGCTGGCCCGGTTTTCGGGCGGGCGCATTGTCATCCTGACCGCGGCGCCGCAATACAAGTGCCCGGCTGCGCCCTACGAGACCGCGTTGCTGGTAGATAGCTATCTGCGCAAACGCGGCCTGCGCGAGAAAACCGAAATAGAGTTCTTCGCCGCCGAACCGCGGCCGATGTTCGTCGCCGGCCCCGAACTGGGCGCTGCCGTGCGCGGGATGGTCGAGGCGCGCGGCATCGCCTACCACCCCGAGCATCAAGTGAAAGAAGTTGACCCGGTCAATCGCCGCATTGCCTTCGCGAATGGTGCTGCGACGGAATTCGATCTGCTGTTTTATGTCCCGCCGCATCGCGCGCCAGCGGTGGTGCGCGAGGCAGGCTTGACCAACGAAAGCGGCTGGGTTCCCGTTGACCGTCATACGCTGCAAACAAAATTCGAGAACGTCTTCGCGCTCGGCGACATCACCACCATTCCGCTCAAGATGGGCCGACCCCTGCCCAAGGCCGGCGTCTTTGCCCACGGCCAGGCCGAGGTTGTGGCGCACAACATCGCCCATGCCTGGATCGGCAAGGGCGCGCCGCGCCAGTTCACCGGCGAAGGCATGTGTTTCATCGAGACTGGCGGCGGTCGCGCGGGCATCGGCAAGGGTAATTTTTATGCCGAGCCGATGCCGCAAGTGGAGATGCGCGGGCCAAATCGCTTCTGGCACATGGGAAAAATACTTTACGAGAAACACTGGCTGTACCGGCGTTTCTGAGGCAACGCAGTTTCGTAGGGTGCATTCCATGCACCAATACCCGGTGAATCAACGTGGTGCACGGAATGCACCCTACGCTCGCTGGCATTTTTCACAGGTGTAATAGCACTTGTAGGGTGGGCTATGCCCACCATGTCGGGCATAGCCCGACCTACATTCTGGTTCCGGCTCGTCCGGTTTAGGATAACGCAGCGCATTCGGCAACAACCAATTTAAGGGAAAAACCATGTTCAAGTTTTCGCTCGTCGAATTTTCCATCCGTCGTCCGAAGCTGGTTGTCTGGGCGACAGTGGCGCTGACGCTGCTGTTTCTCACCCAGTTTCCGCGCATCGCCACGGACACCAACCCGAAGCACATGCTGCCGGAAAACTCCGACGTGCGTGTCTGGAACGACGAGGTAGACAAGACGTTTGCGCTGTACGAAGACACCATCGTCGTCGGCGTGGAAAACAATGCGGGCGTGCTCAACCGGGAAACCTTGGCTCGCATCGCCCGCGTCACCGATGCAATCGTCAAGCTGGAAGGCGTGGCGAGCCGCGATGTAAACAGCTTCACCACCATCACCAACGTCACCGCCGAGGCCGGCACATTGAAAGTCGGCCCCCTCATGCCGGGTGCGCCGCAGACAGATGCGGAAGTGGAATCGCTACGCACCGCGCTGTTCGGCAACCCGCTGCTGGTTGACCGCGTGATCTCGAAGGACGGCAAGACCACGGCCATCTATGTGCCGCTGGAGAAAGGAGCCAATGGCGCCGTAATCGCCGGCAATATCCGCGAGATTGTCTCCAGGGAGAAAGGACCGGAGCGCTACTACGTCGCGGGCGACCCGGTGGCGCGCGATACCTTCGGCGCCGAGATGTTCAAGCTGATGGCAATCTTTGCGCCCATCGCCGGCATGATCATGTTCGCCGCGATTCAGATTATGTTCCGCAACCTTGCGCTCTCCTTCGCCATGATGGGCGTGTCCATGGCGGCGATCATCTGGAGCATGGGGGCGCTGATCGGCGCCGGCTATCCGGTACACATCATGAGTTCGATGGCGCCGGTCTTTCTGATGGCGATCGCCACCGACAGCATCCATATCTTCAACGAGTTCTATTTCCGCTACCGCGAGAAGCACGACAAGCTCGCCGCGATCCGCGAGACCATGGCGGCGGTGAGCCGTCCGGTGCGCTTCACGGCGCTCGCCACGACGGCGGGGTTCGCCGTGCTGCTGTTCATGAACATCGTGCCGGTGCAGGTGTTCGGCGGGCTGATCGCCTTCGGCACGGTGGTGTTGCGGCTGTTCTCCTTCAGCCTGATCCCGGCCATCCTCACCTTCGTCAAGGAAGAGAAAATCGCCAAAGCCGCTGAGAGCGAGAGCGTGGAACTGAACCGCACCGCGCGCTTCCTGCGCAGCATTGCCGAACTGGGCGCGATGCGCCCGCTGGCTACCGCGTTGGTGGGCATGGTGCTGGTGGCGGTGGCCATCGCCGGCACCACGAAGATTCACGTCAACAACAATCTGGTGGCATGGTTCAAGCAGTCGAGCGAAATACGCGTGGCCGACACGGCGATGAACCAGGCCTTGGGCGGCACTTCGCTCGGCTATCTGGTGGTGCAGTCCAACGGTCATGGCAAAGCCTCCCCTGAAAACGAAGCCCACCATGACCGTTTCCCTCACCCCAACCCTCTCCCGCAAGCAGGCGAGGGAGCAAACGAATCGCTACGCGAGTTTCACGTTAACGAGCCGGATTTCATGAAACGGCCCGAGGCCATGCGCTGGCTGGAGGGGCTGCAACGCCACCTGGAAACCATGCCGGTAGTGGGCAAGACCTTCTCTGTCGCCGATTACGTGAAACGCATCAACCGCGTCCTGCACGATGATGACCGGAAATTCGACACGATTCCGGAAACACAGGACACGGTCGGTCAATATCTGTTCCTGTTCAGCATGTCGGCCAAACCCGCCGACCTGGATAACGTGGTCGATTCCACGTTCCAGAAAGCCAATCTGTGGGTGCAACTCAAGACATGGGATGCGGAAGCAATGCGCCAGGTGATCCAAGCAGCAGACACCTACCATAAGGCCCATCCGCTGGCGGCGACAGTGAAACCGGCCGGCATCGCCTACTTCAACCTGGTGTGGAACGACGAGGTGCTGGGCGACCTGGTGCTTGGCCTCATGCTGGCGCTGGTGGTGGTGTTCGCCATCCTGGCGCTGGACTTCCGCTCGGCCAGATGGGCGCTGGTCGCCTTCGTGCCGCTGCTGTTCACCATCCTGCTGATCTACGGCGTGGTCGGCTTCGTCGGCAAGGACTTCGACATGCCGCTGTCGGTGATGAGCACTTTGTCGCTCGGCATGGCGGTGGATTTCTCCATCCACTTCATCAGCCGCTTCCGCCAGCGCCTGGCCGAGACGGGCGGAGGAACGAATGAGGGGGCGTTGCGGGAGGCGCTGCTGTGGACAGCGGCGCGACCGGGCAAAGGTATTCTGCGCAATGCGCTGCTGTTCGCTTCGGCCTTCTCGGTGATGCTGTTCGCACCCCTCACGCCCTACATCGCGGTGGGTGCCTTCATCGGCTCGATGATGCTGCTCTCCGCGCTGCTCACTATTCTCTATCTGCCCGCTCTGGTGATGTTGGGGAGAAATTGGCTGTTCGACCAACATAAGCCGGCGGCGGATACTGTCCCGGCACCTACGAAAGGAGACTGAAATGAAACACTGGTGGATATGGATAATCGCCGCTCTGCTGCCCCTGGCATTTTCGAGCCAGGCTTTGGCATTCTCGGGCGAGGAAGTGATGAAAAAGTCGCAGGCCGCCTTCCTCTATCCGGGCAAGGACTTCAAGGCGCGGGTGGTGATGAAGCTCATCAACAAGGACGGGCAGGAACGGGTGCGCGAGATGACCATGCTGCGCAAGAACATGGGCGAGCCGGGCGGCGACCAGAAGTACTTCATGTATTTTTTTCAGCCGTCCGACGTCAAGGATATGACGTTCATGATTAACAAGTATCCAGCCAGGGATGACGACCGCTGGATGTTCATTCCCGCCATCAACATGGTCAAGCGCATCGCCGCGCAGGACAAGCGCTCCAGCTTCGTCGGCTCCGACTTCACTTACGAGGATGTCTCAGGGCGCGACATCGAGGACGACACCCACGCCGTCGAGCGCGAAGAGAAAGTGGGCGACCGCGACTGCTACGTGGTGAAGAGCACGCCGAAAGGGGCGGACTCGGACTTCGGCTACAAGTTCACCTGGGTGGACAAGGCCAATTTCCTGCCGCTCAGGGAAGAGCAATACGACAGGAAGGGCGCCCGTTACAAGCAGTTCACCGCCGATGAAATCGCCGACGTGAAGGGCATCCCCACGGCGGTCAAGCGCACCATGAAGAATTTGCAGACCGGCCATCGCACCGAAGTTGCTTACCTCAAGACTGACTATGGCCTCGGCATCGAGGACAGCCTGTTCTCCGAACGCTTCCTGCGCCAGCCGCCGCGCAAGTGGGTTGACTGATGCTGCGAACGGTCACGTTCTTTGCGGTTCTTCTGCTGGCACCGCTGGCGGCGCAAGCGGAAGTCACGCTCTCCGGCTTCCTGCAGCAGAACACGGCCTTCAATACTGCTGCGGCGAATCCCGACGGCTACCATCAAAAGTGGCTGGAGGAGCGCGCCCAGATCAAGCTTGATGCCACCGGCGGTGCCTGGCACCTGCTGGCGAAGGGCGACTTCGCCTACGACCACCTTGGCCGCCAAGACCAATCGGAACTGCGCGAGGGCTACATCGACTATACGGGAAATAATTGGGACTTGCGCCTTGGCCGTCAGGTCATCACCTGGGGCCTGGGCGACCTGGTATTCGTGAACGACTTCTTTCCCAAAGATCACGAGGCGCTCTTCGCCGGGCGACCGCTGGAATACCTCAAGCGTGGCGTGGATGCCGTGAAGCTGGGCGCCTATCCCGAGTTTGCTTCGTTCGAGCTGGTGCTGGCGCCGGGCTTCCGTGAAAGCCGCATCCCGGACGCGCGCCGATTCTGGCTTTACGACCCGATGCCAGCGGTCGTCAGCCGCAAAACCGTTAAACCGGAACAGGGGGACTTCGGATTGCGCGCATACCGTGATATCGCAGGCTATGATGCGGCGCTCTACTTGTATCGCGGCTTCCAGCGCACGCCCTCGATGCGACCGGACAGTATGGTGTCGCCGACCAGGATTACCTATTTCTATCCAAAGCTCTCAGCCTACGGCGCCAGCTTGTCCGGGCGCGCGGGAGAAGGGGTGCTGAGTCTGGAAGCGGCTTATTACGATTCGCGCGAGGATCGTGCGGGGAGCGACTTTGCCGTGCCTAACTCGCAGACGCGGCTGCTCACCGGCTACCAGATTCAGCCGGCGGAAGATGTCTCGCTAAGTTTCCAGTACTACGCAGAAATCATGCACGACTACGACACCTATCTCACCACGCTGCCCACCGGCTTTCCGGTCGACAAGCGCTGGAGCCATACCGTCACGGCGCGGCTGACGCAATTCTTTCTGCATCAGACGCTGCGGCTTTCCGCCTATGCCTCGTACAACGCCAGCAACAGCGACCACTTCGTGAACCCGGAACTGCGCTATAGTTTCACCGATAAGGTATGGGGCGCGGTCGGCGCCAACTTTTTCGGCGGCAAGCCGTGGGGTCAGTTCGGGCAACTCGCGCGCGACGACAACGTGTATCTCCATATCCGTTACGAATTCTGACTTCGAGCATAAAACGCATAGGAGGCATGACATGATGAACAATTGGAACGGTTTCGGCGGGTGGGGAATGGGCTTGGGTTTCGTGTTCATGTTGCTGTTCTGGGGGCTGGTCATTCTTGGAATTACAGCGCTGATCCGATGGCTGATGACGCAGTCGTCGCCAGGTCGCGGCTCGCGCGACAAAACACCATTAGAGATCGTGCAGGAGCGCTATGCACGCGGCGAGATCAACCGGGAGGAGTATGAACAGAAGAAGCGGGACTTGGAGCCGTGAGAGTGAGGACGCCGATTTACTGATCCAGAATCCGGCAGCCCTCCAGCAGCAGCGGACAAACCAAGCCACAACCGTAGTAACGTGCATCACTACGCGAAACAAACAAAAGCCATTTTACCGTTTAACCGGGAAAACAGGCGGTTTCCCTGTCCACAAAATGAAAACCGGAAAATCCGGCATGGGAACGCTCTCCAGTATTGTCGGTATCCGCCGCGACAGAGAGCTGGATCAGGCGTGCCTGCTCGGAACCGAACTCGGTGACCATATCCTGCTGCACGTCATGGCGTGCGACGATCCACTGCCCTGCGTTGGCTGCACCGGATTCCGCCACGATCATGCGTGTGCGGTCGGTATAGGCGTTCGGCTTGCGCGTGCCGATCGGATAACGGTTGTCCCACACGTAGTTGATCGCGGCATCGGGCACTACATCGCCATAGATGCTGCGTGCCAGCTTGAGCTTGGTGCGCGCCATAAAATCCAGCGCGGATGAAGGCAAGGCAAACGAGACATACACACGGGCGGCATAATCGTCGCCCGCCTTGGTTGCCATGTCAGCCTTTATCAATGGCGCATCCACGCGCCAGCGCCAGCACAGCACTGGCGTACGATTCAAATCAATCTCGACCGGTCGCGCCAGCAGCGCCATGCTGCGCTCGGCGGTAGCTTCGATGGCGAATACATCATCCCAGCGGGTGACGCGGTAACGGGTAGGCGGCACCTTGCGATCAAGTTGCACGACACGCCATGGAGCTGGAACATCCACGGCCTCCCTGTCGAAACGATCAAGCCAGACGATCTCGCCCGCTTGTACCCAGCATGAAACAGCATACATTGACCACAGCACAACACTACGCAACATCACAAAAACCCCATTTGGCGGGTAAATATTTCAAATCCTCTGGTTCATCCACATCGTGCAGCATTTGCCCGACATGCACCGACCAACCGAGTCGCCCGATGCGAGCGATGGTTGTGCTGGCAACCGCATCGGTGCTCCACGGCATATCGCTGAACAGGATTTGGCTGAATCGCTGTAGCCCCAGCAGCGCATAGCCGCCGTCAGCCGTGCAATGAATAACCGCATCGTGTTCCTGCAATGCTTGCACGGCTTCGCGCAATAAGGCGCTGCACAGCTCCACGCAGTCCGTGCCGATCAGCAGAACTGTCCCTGCATTTTCCAACGCGCGTTCTGATGCGCGCGCCAATCGCACACCAAGATCGCCTTCGCCCTGAGCGAAAATCTCGATGCCCGCCGGCAGGCGTATTTCCTGCCATGCAGCTTGATTGAGTTCCGGGGTAACACACAATTCAACGGGGCCGATGTCTGCGGCAAGCGCTTCATGCAAGGTGTTGAACAGCATCTGTCTCGCCAGCTCGGCTGCCTTCTCTGCGCCCAGCGCGGGGATCAGGCGCGTCTTGGCAAAGCCGGGCAGGGGAGCCTTGGCAAAAATAATTATTCTGGTCATCGGTATGACTTAGCCAGTTCGCCGGCAGGCACGCCACGCCAGTATAACCAGCGCAACCGCCACATCAGCCATATCGTTTTCCATACCCCGTGCGCCTCCCAGCGGCACCCGGAGGTGACTACCCGATCCTTCAGGCAAATCGGCCTGGACAGCGCCAACAGTCGCTTGGACAACTCGATATCCTCCATCAATGGCTGATCCGGGAAGCCGCCCACTGCCTCGAAGGCGCGGCGTGCCATGAACATGGCTTGATCACCGGTAGCGATTCCGCTAAGGCGTGAGCGCCAATTCATCAGACTGGCGACCACCCGCAGCATGAACGAACGGCCTGCGATGCGCACATCAAAACGTCCCCATGCATATTCGTGTATTCCATCGCCACGCCGGATTGCGGTTTCGATTATCTGCTCCGCAGAAGGCGGCAACATGGTGTCAGCATGCAGAAACAAGAAAACATCACCTTTGGCAACTGCCGCGCCAGCATTCATCTGCCGCGCTCGACCGCGCTCGCTACGAATTACCTGTGCGCCTGCGCGTGCAGCTGCTTGCCGGGAGTCATCCTCGCTCCCCCCGTCCACCACAATCACTTCGGTGTCGCACGCACATAGCGACGCGAGATGCCCAAGCAAACCTGGCAAGGCTTCTGCCTCATTGAGCACCGGGATAATGATTGAGAGTCGCATGGGCACCTCTAAAAATCCAGATTTCATCCCAACTGATGGAACTACTAGCCATTCCACTAAGTTGCCAAAAAACGGCAACCAAGTGGCTGGTTATGCTGCGTTGCGGAAAAAATTTCTTGCTTACATATCGTACATATGCGGCGCGGCGAAATTTTTTCCACGCCTTGCATTTGGGCGAACTCTGAATTTTTAGAGGCACCCGCATATGAAAATGGGTGCGTCACGTTTGCATCGCACGGACAATCCGTTTTGCGATCAACGGAAACACGCCGAGCAAAGCGAAGGACAGAAGCACCTCTGGCGAAATAATACCGGACAGGCTATCGATGCGCGCCAATTGCGTGCCCGCATTCACATACACCAGGGTTCCGGCCAACATGCCAAGCTGGCTAACCCAATAGAAGGTGCGTGTACGGATTTGCGTCAGTCCCATCAGCAGGTTAATCAGAAAAAACGGAAAGACCGGCACAAGGCGCAGCATGAAAAGATAAAGCGCCCCATCCTTCGCCATGCCCTCATTGATCGCTTTTAGTTTGTTGCCAAAGTGATGCTGGACATAGTCGCGCAGCAAGTAACGTGAAGTCAGGAACGCAAGTGTCGCACCAATAGTTGACGCAAAAGACACCAGCAGCGTGCCATACCAGAGCCCGAACAAGGCGCCAGCCGCCAGTCCCATGATCGTCGCACCCGGCAAGGACAGCGCCACGACGACTACATACAGCACAAAGGAAACAAGTGTGACCAGCACGGGGGATTGCGCCAGCATGGCCGCGAATTTCCCCTGGCTTTCCTTGAGCGCGCCCAGCGTCAGGTGTTGGTCAAGGCCCATGCCAAAAAACAGCGCGATGGCCGCGACAACCAGCAAGACAAGAATGGCTTTTTTCACGCCACCCGCTCAGTTTTGCAACGCACCGCCGCAACTGCTGCCCTGTCCCGCAGTACAGCCATGGCAGTGATCGGCAACACGGATAAGGTTGTCCCGCAAATCCGTTTGCAGCAGATCGCGCAGATGCGGACGGCCTTCTCCCGGCAGCGCCAGCCCGAGCTGCTGGTTGAAATCACAGTCATACAGGTAGCCCTGCCAATCCACGCTGACCAGATTGCGGCACATCACGTTGCCGGCATTGGCGGCGGAAAAATTCTCCTTTAGCAAGAGCATGTAGTCGTTAAATTGCCCTCTGGAAATCAACGTGCTGCCAAAACGCTGGATGGGCATATTGGTAATCACGAACAACTGGTTGAAGACGATGCCATAATGCTCGAACAATTCGCGCCTGTAATCCGCCTGCAACGCAACCTGGTCGGGGGGCAGCGAGGAGCCTTGCGGGTTGTAGACCAGATTCAAGGTGAGGCCGCTATCTTTACACCCATAACCCAGCGCGTTGAGTTGTAATAGCGCCGCGATGCTTTTTTCAAACACACCCTCTCCGCGTTGCCTGTCGACATTTTCTGACAAATAACACGGTAGCGACGCCACCACTTCCACCTTATGGCGTGCCAGGAATTCGGCGAGGCCACCCTGTCCGTGCTCAAACAAAACCGTCAGGTTGCAGCGGTCAATGACACGCACACCCAAAGCGGTTGCCCTGCCTACCAGATCACGAAACTGACGATGCAGCTCCGGCGCACCACCGGTCAGATCGAGCGTGCCAATCTGACGCGCCGCCAGCACCTGAAGGACAAGCTCCAGCATTTCCTCATCCATCATTTCCTTGCGGCTGGGGCCGGCATTGACGTGGCAATGCAAACAGGACTGGTTGCACCGATAGCCCAGATTGACCTGTAGCGTGTCGAGTTTGCCGCGATGCAGCGCAGGGAATCCGGTGGCTTGTAACAGGGGTAAAACGGCGTGCATCATGTTCCTCGGTGTGATGGGTCAGAAGCCCTTGTGAAACCATTTTGCCTGCAAACCGGTGAGCAGCATCCAGACTCGAAATATAACACCCTATCAGGTTGATGCCCCCAGAATAAGAATTGCCGCGTTGCGGCAAAGCTTGTCCAATTGCAACAAGGCTTATTTGAAATCGCATCTAAAGCCATACGCCTTGCCCAAAACCCGAAAAACGCATACTCCACAGCGTCCAACGGTCGTTCCCAAGTTCAATGAATCAACCCAACGGTGATTATCGCTTCATATGTCCCGTTTTTGCCATAACGGTTTGAAAAAGCATACTTCGGCAGCGTTGCCATGGCCATCTCGACGATATCGTCCAATCCGGAACTGATCAAAAAAAACCTGTCATGCACACCCGGTTCATCTGGGTTGTCATGCATATGGGCAAATATATGGATTTGTTTATCCGACGAATAAAAGGAGTCAGGATACTTTACGCTGACCGCGATATCTTTTGCCGGCGCCTTGTCTCCTGTATTTATCCTGATCTCATACGGCAAACGAGGCCCTGAGGCACTGATCTCAAAAATATCCTGAGTTGAAGGAGAAGCAGTGACGGATATCGTGACATCCTGGGTGCCTTCAAAAGTTCCAACAGGAAATACGACCGATGCATACCCATCAAGATCCACTGCATTCCCAATGGGTGGTACTTTAGCGGTCACTCTCTGTTTTTTCAGGCTCATTATGGTTACGATAAGCGGAGCATCAGCTTCACCTGCCATCTCAACCGAAATTTTATTTTGCTTTTGGAGTCTTACGGGTTTTGTAAGCATCTTGGAATGTTTGCCAAGCTCTTCAGACGAGAAGATAATCTTCCCGTTTATATTAATTGTGCCCCTGACCACCCCTTGCTCACTGCCACTCCCGCTTTGCACCGAAACGATAAACTTCTGACTGACATCCTGAACGGAAAAACGCTTAACCACCCGCTGAGATTTGCCGCTCTCACTGGAAAACAATTCCGGGCCGAAGACAAGAGAATGTCCATAGGCACAAGAAATAAGGCCATTGCATAAATAAAATGACAATACAGCAAAAATAAAGGTATTGGATATCTTCCACATGATAAAGAACTCCTCTAAAGATACCGATTCCAGATAGTTGCTGTGATGTACTTATAAAACAAGAACTGGCCTGTCGTTTTTGAGTTCAAAGCAATTTGTCAATTTCATGCTTCAACAATTCTTCTGAAACGACCCCTGCGTGGAAATAACTTACCTTGCCATTTTTATCTATAAAGAAGGTGGTGGGCATGCCATATAATCCGTAGGCATCCTTGATCTTCCCTGTTTTATCCAGGCCCGCAGGGATAGTCAGGCCCACCTTTTTCATGAATGCTTTCGCCTTTTTTTCCGTGTCATCAACGGCAATGGCCAAAAACACCACCGATTGTGGCGCATATTTATGCGAAACTTTTTCAATAACAGGTGTTTCTTCGCCACAGGAAACGCACCAGGAGGCGAAGAAATTGATCACTACAACTTTTCCTTTTTGGGTGCTTAACTGAAAATCACCGCCTTCAAAGAGAGCTATATTAAAATCGGGTGCCGCTTCCATTGGGGTTGGTGGGGCTGTTGTATTGTCACTACAGCCAAGGATGAGCAACAAACTGCTTATGACAAGCGCATGCAAGAAACGGTGTGATTTAGGTTTCAGCATTGCCTTCCTTCCAGAATCTGTGCCTTATTAAGTTGATAACGGGTCAATTGTGGCATCAGTTCTTACGGCTTATGGTTTTCATGGTCGGAATGGTTCATATGCTGGTGCTCTTCCATATCCTCCATTTGGCCGGAACGAACTATTGCTGTAAATACGATCTTCTCCCCACTACGGAAGGTCAATGTCATTGGAACTTGATCGCCGGTATGGAGCGGTTTTTTTGCATCCATCAACATGAAATGCAATCCGCCCGGCCTCAGCACCACCGAGGCATGAGGGCGAATGGTCAATTCCTTTAAATGTTCCATGTGGGCCATGTTTTCATGTATGACACTCCGATGAATTCCAACCTGATCGAAAACAGGGCTGGAAACGTTGGTGAGTATTCGTGGCTTCTCACCGTTGTTTTTAATCTCCAAATAAGCAGCCAGAACCTTTACGTTGGGCGGCGCGGCTTGTACCCATGGATCCTGGATTTGGATATCCACGCCATCAGCAGATGCGCTCAGGGCAACAAACCCAAGCATCAGTGCAATTAATGTATTCAGAAAAATAACCATTGTTTTTTTAACCTTTCGTTATAGAACGTGCGGATTTTTATAAATACCTCAGAAATCTCCTGTGGGGTTTGAGGTGGTGGAAATCGACCATAGAGCCTTCCTTGTGGATCCACGAGAAAGATGGTCGAGTTATGGCTTACCATGTAAGTATCCCCGGATTCTTTAGGTTCCTTGGGGTGGATGGTATACAACGCGCTCATTTGCCGGGAAAGTGCATCCAACTGAGCGGTGTCTCCGGTGGCACCCGTGAATTTATTATTGAAATAGGAAACATATTCTTTTAGCAACTCTGGCGTATCCCGCTTTGGATCGACGGAAATAAAAACGCCTTGAATCTCTTGAGAAACAGCCGGATTTTTCTCAAGTAGCTTAAACGCCTGCCCCAATACCCCCATGGTAAGGGGGCAGACATCAGGGCAGTGCGTATAACCAAAAAAAATAAAACTCCATTTCCCCTTCAGGTCATTCAAGCCAAGTGTTTTACTGTCGGCGCCTATCAATTTGAAATCCGTCAAATCCTTCGCTTGCCAGAAGAGGTAATCCTCAATCTCCCCCGGAGGGTGAGCGGCGGGTTCATTACCTAGCCGCCAGCCAATAAAAGCGGTGACGGTCACGGCGATAGCCAGTAAGAGTGCGAGGCTCCTTTTTGTAAGAACCCCACTTTGGTTTTTCATCGACTTTCCTTTTGACTTGAGATGGCTAATCGCTGTGTATTGAAACTCTTTGCGGCTGGCTTGACAAATTATGCTGATTTCTTTGTATGGCACCATACAAAAACAGACCGGCTCCAATTATGCTGATAGCAACATAAAAAACATCCAGCTCAAAACCAATTGTTCTGGCTAACAGCGCAGTTATTACGCCCAGGCAGAAAAGTACGCCGCCGAGAACCTGCTTTTTTATTCCTCTGGGCGGCATGATCACAATACCAGACCGAGAACAAACGCCTTATAGTGCCTCATCAAGCCGGTAATATTCATAACGGCAAGAATAAGCAGAATGGTGCCGCAAATATTTATGATTAAATTGGCATTGCGCAAGACAATTTCACGCCTTCTTGTAAACAGGATGAGGGCAACGGATGTCATGCAGAGGGCTATGCTGGTACCGAGTCCATAAAAGAATGCCAGATACCACCCTTCAACCGCTGTGCTCCGTTGAGACGCTATCCCCATGATGTCGGAGAGCATCGGGGTAATGCAGGGGGAATATATGATGGAAAAAGTGACTCCGATAAGCAGGAATAGCGAGCTTAGCAGGAAAGGAAGGTGTATTTTGCTCAGGAATGATAGGCGATTAACCAGCAAAATATACAGGCCAACCAGCAGAATAATGATACCTGAAACTACTCTCAAATTGCCGATGTTATGGATCAGAGGTCGGCTGAAGTCCAATCCGGATGCGATCAGCAGAGAATAGAAAACCGTGAAGCCAATTCCATAGGCAATGCAAGGGAGTATCATCCAGGGGCGAATTTCTAAAGCAGCATTTTTGCCAAGTGTTGCCAGGTAAATGCCGACAATAAACGCGACAAAGAAAGGGCTGATTTGCAGAAGGCATATCTGCCAGATTGAAAAAAAGGTGGAAAATCCTCCCCACAACGCAACGCCGCCCCCCATTATAAAATCTCCTTAATCCATTGCTTAAACTCATCCGGCTTCTTCGCTATGTTTCCATAGAAGGCTCTCTTCACGATCCCGTTTTTGTCGATAAAAAAAGTGGTTGGCGGGGAGCTGACACCGTAGTCTTTGGCAATTCGATCCCCTTTGTCGTATCCGGTCGGGAATGGCGCATCCCACTTCTTGACATATTTTTCAAACTTTGTTCTGGAGTCCTGAATGCCAACCATAAGGAATACTATTGGATCGTTTTTATGTTCCGAGTAGGCCTGTTTCATGAGTGGCATGGAGTCATTGGAGCAGGGACACCACGAGGACATAAAGGTGATGACGAGTCCCTTGCCGGCATATTGTTCCAACTGGCTTTGTTTTCCGTCGAGCAGTTCAAGGGTGAAGGGGAGGGCCTTTTCGCCAACCTGAAGCAATGGCTTGCTGCTCTCTTCACTGCACCCGGACACGAATGCCAAGAGAAGGAAAACAGCGCATAGATTTCTAACGGGCATGACAAAGATGCCGCCCCTGAAAATGAAACTCGCCATGCCCGTCCCCCTCTCCCCAACCCTCTCCCGCAAGCGGGCGAGGGGGTGAACGAATCGCTGCGCGAATTTCAAGTTAAAGCAGTTTATCGAGTTCATGTTGCAACAACTCCTCCGTAACGCTCCCTGAGTGGGAGTAGTTGGTAATCCCTTGTTTGTCTATAAAGTAGGTGGTGGGTATGCCATACAAACCAAAGGATTTTTGAATTGCCGCAGTTTTATCAAGGCCCACCGGGAAGGTAACGCCATATTTGGCTACGAAATCTTTCATCTTTTCTTCGGTATCGTCGATGGCAATCCCCAGGAATACCACACCTTTTGGTTTGTATTCATGGACAATTTTTTCAAAAACAGGCATTTCTTCCCTGCATGGCAAGCACCAGGAAGCAAAGAAATTAATCAGGACAGGTTTTCCTTTATGGTCACTTAGATGGAAATCTTTGCCGTCAAGTAGCTTGAGTGTGAAATTGGGGGCCGGTTCCTTGGTCTCTGACGAGGACTTGGAAGAAGGTTCATTTTTCGTATCTTTTTGCGTAAGCAATAAACCAGCGACGACAAGAGCCAGCGCCAAGCCGGCGATGGCGAGAATGATGAGCAATTTGTAAGATTTAGCGTTCAATAGAGTCTCACTCAGGTAAAGGGGGTACGGGCAGGCTCCACTGGAATGTTCTCATTTCCTGTCCGGGCAGGCGCATTTGAATTTCCAGGTCAGTCGTTTTGCTGGTGTCAATATTGGGGAAAGTGAGAGTCCCTTGATTGTGGTGGCGCTGTCCATCCTGGTAGAGAACTTCCCAGCCGATTGCATTTTGTGTGTTGCCATTGTTGTCATGAAGCGTCACCATTCCCGCGAGGTTCCAAGGCGGAACCGACCCTTGATGTGTGTTTATATACACGATAAAAATAGTGGCTTGCTTGTCTGGCGGGGCATTACGCACTCCCAGATAGGGCAGCAAACGGAGGTGCTCGCGAGGTACATAAATTACATCCAGAAACAGGTCACTTTCCCCGAAATCACTTTTCCATAGATAGCGCTTAACAAACTTCATGGTCTTCTCTGGAAGGACCGTTGGCACATTGCTCAAAAAATGACTTTGCAGATAGCGGGTAATGGTCTCTGCGTGGCGATCCGTAATTCCAGCCCGGTCAGGCGCCTTCATGCGGGTAATAACTGCTTCCCATTCTGCGGCGGTTCTGGGTTTTTTTTCGATCACATCTTTGCCGTGACATTTTCGGGTGCAGGTGTCTTGATAAAGGCGCTTGATTTCATTGGAAGATAATTTTTCGACCATGCCGTACTTGTACAGGAGAAGATTCCCTGAGTTTTGAATATCATTGATCACATCGTTGGGAGCCTGATCGGTCAGGTACATAAATGCGAGAAAGAGAATTGTTCCACACAGCAACAAAAATACGGTAATGCTGACAAGTAAGGACTTCACTGGCACTCTCATGTTTTTTCTTTTCATGTCAGCCAAAGAAGAAGACGATTCCCTGGAGCAGGCATAGGTTTCTTATTAATGATTTTACTACACTACCCCTGATTTTTAGCCCTGATGTTTGACGGTGGCGGGATAGTGCAAAATCCCTGCGCTGCAACATCCAGCGCCGAATTAAACTTGCTTGAAAGATTTTGGAACGCTATCAGTGCAGTAAGTTCAATGATGGCATCATCGTTGAAGTGGTTTTTGAGGCGCGCCATCAGATTGGCATCTACCCCGGTTCCAGTGACGGTGATTGCGACAGCGTAGGCGAGAGCTGCCTTGGCGCGTTCATCGAACAGCGGCGAAACTTCGAAATCAGGCAGGGCTGCCAGGTGCGCTTCGGTCAGGCCGCGCTTGAGGGCGGTGGCAGAGTTGATGTCAACGCAAAACGCGCACCAGTTGATCTGCGATACAAGCACCGTTATGAGCGTGCGCAACGCGGGTTCGATAGGCGAAGATTTGCGATCCAGCGCACCGTAAAGCACGGACAGTCCAACGAAGACCTTGGGTGAGCGGGCCCACAACCGTGCAGGCTCCAGTTCGCGCCCATATCGCCGCCGCTGGTTGGCGAGGAACAGGCGAACATACCAGGGGAAGCGGTGGTCAGGCGGGGTTTCGATATAACTCATGAGTCCATAATTCTTTCCAGCAGGTCGGGGCTGAGCTTTTCAGGCATCCTGCGATTTGTTGAAGAAAAGCTTTTTAACGCCTATATAGACACCAAAAAACATTAGAAATACCCACACAATTAATCCAGCCCACAATAATACCCAATCTGCAGTATCAAAGCTCCTTGTATATTGATAGACCTTTCCGTGAATTCTCTGAATGGGGGTAATGCGGGCTTCGTCTCCATATTTTCCGATAAAATAATCCACAATCTGTTGCTTGGTCATTCCCTTGTTGATCATTTCGCCAACCTGGTTCTTCCATTCAAGGCCACAGGTCATGTTACAGTCCTCGAGGACGAGCGGACATTCGCAAGGACAGGCGAGATCCTTTACAACTTCGTTAACGGTTAGGGCATATGCGCTGGATTGGGTGGATACATAGGCTATTGCCATGAATAAATAGAAAAACAGGAATGCCTTGCTGATAGGAAGTCGTATATTCATGCTGCTCTGCTCCGCTTTTTTTTCCGGGATCGGAAGAACCATGCAGCCACCGCCATAATGCAGAAAGCGCCCGCTCCGAACATTGTATAGATTATTGCTTTAATGTTTCTCTGGGTTTCATAGGGCGCACTCTGAGTCTGTGGGCTTTTCATGGAGGTGTACTTGATATCCACCGATGGATTGGGATCGCTTTTGATGTAATTGATTTTAAATGTGCTTTCCTGGTCTTTGGAAATACCCTCAAGCTTATAGGTAAAATGGTTAAACCCTTTGATTACACTTATAGTGCTACTTTTTTCTGACAGAACAGCGCTTCCCGGTGGGGATATGTTGAATGCAGTACTCCGCAAAGGTTGTTGAATATCGACTTCCATGGTTTTTATAGGGTGATTTGCTTTAATCAGGTAGTCAAACTCCTTTTTTTCCCCTTTTGCGTCAAACCGTGGTGTGTGAAAGCTGAGATAAAAATTTGGATAGGGCAGCAGAATGCTCACTTCATCAAGCTCGCCTTTATTGACAGTTTTATAAAGCTGGCAAAAATGCTGGCCCTCATGTGAGAGGCTGCAAGCATCGCTGATGACTGAACCCTTGGGTACGAGAAAGCTTGTCTTGATTGGGTAGCTTGAAACGTCTTCAAATTTGCCGTCATAAATTGCCAGCACACTGGGGTCATCATACTCTGGCATGATGGCTACTTTCATGCGGCCTATAAACAGGTTCTTTGTGGGCGCGCCGACCCCCAGCGTATTTTCAGCACCCCTGTTACATCCGGAACTGAAGGTCACGAGGAAAGAAACAATGGCGAAAACCTTGATGCAACTTACCGTGTTCATGTATTGATGCCCTTATAGCGTACTATTTGGTTATGGCAACGCGGATGCCATTTCAAGATGCGTCGGTACTTTTGACTTGCCAAGTGGCATTTGCTGAAGCTGATGAACCGTAAAGATTAAGCTGTGCATTACATCACATTTATTTACTTTAAATCAATAAGATAAAGATCATGTTTCATTATCAACTTTCAGTACTCAGTATATCGTATTTCCGGTCAACTTTGAAATGAGTGCGATGCACGCGAAAAGAGTCACCTTGAATATCCAGCCAGGGCGAGCCGCATATCGCCAAAAGCCTCATGGCTTATTTGATCAGGGCTTATTTGATCAAGGATTGGATCAACTGTTTGAGTGTGGTCTGTCCAACGGATGAAAGTCCATGGATTTACTCTCATTTTGAGGGTATCAAAAAATTTCTTTTTTTCAAAACCAATTGGTACCAGAATTTGCTTCTCCGCATGGCTCGCAGTTGTGCGAGTCATTGAATGTAAACACATTTAGTTAAACAAAACCAACCGCAAACCCTTTGATAAAAGCTTCTGCAATTTAACATAATACACATTATGCGAAGTAGGATTCTTTCCGTTTAGTTTCTATCGATTGATTCTCGGTAAGTTCTAAAAGGAAAAGATTATGCGTCAGCTTCCATGTATCCGAGCTTCTTGTTCTTTTGCTGCCCTCCGCCGCGAACTTCGCTTTATTTCAAACAGCATTCGTAAGAATGGTTCCTGCATCGGTAATCCGATGGGCTGGCAAAAGCCTGTACGGTCATTTGCCATGTTCCTTTGTTCTGCCACGGCAAAATTTTAACCTCGGCTCAAATGAACAAAACGTTTTTGATTTTGCATCATCGCCACCAGTCGAATACTGGTAAACCCTGAGAGGAACTATCATGCTCCAACTTCAAGCCCTCGTTCGTAACGTATTTCCGACCAAAGAATTTACCGACAAAGTAACCGGCGTAATCACGCCTCCCGGCCACAAAGTACAGCTCGAATATGAAGCTGTTGTGGCCGAAGGTGGCGATAAGAAAATCGTTCTCGATGATTTCAACATCCGCCAGCAAGGCGATGCTTACCGCAAGGCCATAGGCAAGCGCATCAACGTACCTGTTGGCATGTACCTGCCCGATGGCAGCAAGCAACCTGCTTTGTACATCCCCAAAGGTGCCCTCCCCACGCTGGCCGCCTGACCATGATTTATCATAAAGTCTCTCCTGGCTTTACCTCCTCCCTGCTGAGGGGGTTTTTTGCTGCTTCCTCGGAGAATTTTTCCACGGTCAGAAATGGACCAGCCCCTCAGGGTGAGGGAGCAGCAAAAAGCCTGTATCGGTCTTATCTCAGCGAAACCCGGATTTATACCTCGCCTGATCTGATTTGCCACTTCTTCAAGTATCCGAGTAAGGTAGTGGGTTATTCTGCTGAATGTCCTACTAAAACAGTTGGTCAATTGCGAGTCCGGGTTCTATGTAATACCCGGACAAAGTATCCCATGGGATATTTTTAATGTTAATTGACTGGCTAACCCTCAGATTTCCGTTGACCAGTGATTTAGGTCAAAACTTGGTAAGTCGGATTAAGGATTGCATGGGCGTGACGGTTTGTGTGAATTCTCAGGGGGTAGAGCAATGGCGCAAGCATAATCTTGATTTGGACAGGTTGAGGTCTGACAGCGAGGGTATTTTCTGGTCTATTACTTGTGATGCTGATTCACAGCAATATATAACCGTAGGTGCCAGCCCGTCCAGTCTTGAACACGAAGGCGTCAACGTGTTCGGTTCGATGGACATGGAATATTGCGCGCAAGTTTTGATTCGTTTTTCGTCTGTTGCACTTGAAGCCGTGTTACCGAGTTGGGAAAAGTGGCAATGCAGGCGCGTGGACATAACGGCCAATTACGATATGGGCAGCAATGCTCAAGTCAAGCAAGCTCTCCGCTTGCTTCTATCCACCGATGCACCGCGCCGCCGCACCAACTCGGACAAGCGCGGAGGCGATACCGTGTACTGGAACCCCACCAGCGACCTGCAAGCGGGCAAGGCGTACCACAAAGGCGCGCATTTGCGCATGCAGCAACGCAAAGGCAACATCCTGTTATCCGATTTTACTTTGCGGCTTGCCGATAGCCTGCTGCGTCTTGAATTAAAGCTCGGCTCCCGTTGGTTCAGGCGATTTCATGAAGCTTGTAAAGACTGGCAAAACATGACACGGGAAGAACTATGCAAGATTCATCAAGACTTTTTTTCAAAACTGATCGGCTCTGTTGATGTGGAGGTAAGCGATATGGGCACACTGCTGCAAGAACTCGAAAAGGTTGCGCCAACCAAAGGCCGCGCCCTGGCGGCGCACCGGACATTTGCGCTAATTAAAACGTTTGGTTACACGCAAGTTAAAGACACAATGCCAAAAGCGACGTTTGATAAGCATTGCGGATTTCTCCGTGCTGCTGGTATTTCCTCCGCCGATCTCTGTGCCGGAAAAGTTCTCGAACTGCGCAAGCGTTCGCTGGTACTGGATCAACCTGTTTTATCGTGGGATGACATAAGGAGAGCGGCGTGACCGATTTTGATGAAGAGGATGAAGAATATGATCGTGGAGATCGTGCAGGAATTTGCTTTCAGTGCGGTGGCGAGTGCGATTCAGAGCAAGAGATTTGTCAGAAATGTATAGAGAGCATAAGTGATTTTGATGAAGCAGGAATTTGCTTTCAGTGCGGTGGCGAGTGCGATTCAGAGCAAGAGATTTGTCAGGAATGTAGAGAGAGCATAAGTGGTGATTTTATTTGCCCTGAATGTGGAAATATTGGCGAGAACTATGGCGGTCAAGATTTGTGTTCGGAGTGTTATTACCTTTATGAGACTGGTGGCTGTTCTTGTTAAATTATGACTAAACGCGAATTTCTTGCTTTGCAAAAAGACATGTTCGGCGGCAAGCCGACACATTCCGAATTGGTTAAGCGCGGCATTGCTGCGGTACGTGCTGCGGGTGCTACATGGGGTCGGCCACGCAAAGAGAACAAGCCAATATGATTTATTTAACTCCTGAAACTTGCGGCCAATGTTTAAGCATGATCGGCTTAAACAGCCCGGTTTGTTTGGTTCATTCTCAACCAGTGATGTGGGTAAACAAAGCCTGTATTTATTTCGTTCCTTTCATTGCGTCAGCGCTGGATTCTGGTGACCGTCGGCGCGCTATTGATTTTCAATTGTTGTAATTTTTGGAGGTAAAAAAATGTCCGTTACTCGTGATGAATTGAATGATGAATTATTAACTTTGACTGATGAGGCTGACGCTGCGTATGTTGTTTTACTTGAATTGCAGGAATCGCTTGCTGATTTGCAGTTGCAGGTTGAAGAGGCAAACGCTGTTTGGTGGAAATATCTTCACCAATGTTCTGACATTGAAGAACAGCTTGAAGAATTGATTTAAAGAATTCGCGGATAGACACCGCGCTTCTGCCGCCTGTCAGTTACAGGTTTTTTTTAGGAGTTATGAAAATGTCTTCACGTAAAATTGCTCTACGTTATGGTGCTGGTGTTGCTCTCCTGGTTGTTGCAATGGCTTCCAATGCTGCTATTGATGTTACCGCTGCTGTGACTGGTATTGGTGATGCCTTGACCGCTTTGCTGGCCGTTATCGGCGCTTTGATGGCTCTGAGCGTTTCGATCTTTGGCATCGTCAAGGTGTACAAGTTCGTGTCTTCCAAAGCTGGCGCGTAAAAGTGTCTTTCCGAGTGCGCAACGGTTGCTTTCAAAAAAAATCAGCCGTTGCAGCTTGGTCTCAAAAATGAGCTATCGAATAAAAGATTTTTCGATAATGATGCTGTTGGCATTGCTGTTATTTTTGCCTAGTGTCAAGGCGCATGCCTATGTTGGTTACGCATTTGATGGCACCTGTTACGAGAACACCACTCAAATAGTTGAAGCGTTTAAAGTTAAATTTCCAATTCTCATAACAGATAATGCATACAACACTGTTTACCATGCGTCTTTTTATGACGTAGCGGCTGTTTCATTTTCTGCCGGGAAAATATTTTATACCCCTTATTACACAGCGATCATTGGTAGTGGTACTCGGGTTGCTGGTGCTGCTCAGTCCATTGTTATTACGGCATGTGATACGGTGAATTTAACAAGTGCAACTTTGTTATCTGTTCCCAATTTATTAAACCAGTTGAATTTAAAAGTTGCTTCCGAAGTGGTTGCAATACAGACTTTGCAAACAAAGCTAGATTCTGAAATTGCTGCTGTTCAAGCTGTTCAGTCGCAAGTACAGGCCTCTTCTACTTCTGAACTTGTTGCCTTTCAGGCTTTGCAAGATCAGATAGCATTAATTCCTGGTGGCGGTGGCGGTGATGTGCCTGCAAGCGGTGTGTTTGGCGGCTATAATTTATTTGCTGATATTGCCAATGCCTCCGGTGTTCAACAGGCAAGTGTTTTTTCGCATACTCAGCAGGAATATGTTGATGCTGCGTTGATAATTTTTTCAACTCTGCTTTCCGCGTGGGTTTCGATGTTTGCTTATCGAAAAGTTATTGCGATGTTGCATTGGTCGCGCGGTGACAAAGAATGAAAAAATTTCAGCTAATCATTTTTGTTTTATTTCTCGCGTTCATGGTGGCGCGCCCTGCTCATGCGGTTGGGACTGTCACTTTACCACCTCCTTCTTATTTGTATTCTGGTTATGGTAATGTGTTATTTAACAGTCAGGTTAGTGCTTGTGCTTCTTATAATGGTCATCCTGTTGGCTATACCTATCCGGATATTGGGACAGTTGTAGCTGTTTTTCCGACTGGTGGTACCTGCGCTCAATATTATTATGGTACGCATTATGGTGACGGCCAGTTTATTGGTGTTGTTGCTGTTTCTGGTTGCCCTCTTAATTCTACTGGCACAACTTCTTGTACCTGTAATTCAGGTTTCGTACCGAATACGGGTGCTACCTCGTGTGTTTCTGATTGTCCTCATAAATATTTGGGCATTTCAGTTTCTCAGGGATATGGTTTTATGCATACTGGCGATTATATTTATCCTCCATCTGTGACGTCTTGTGATTCTTTTGGCTGTGAGGTTTTTGATCAGTCTGTCGGTTCGGTTTTTGGCGTAACTCTTTTGCATAAAGTCCCTACGCCAAATCAGTGCGCAAATACTAATCAGCCCGCAAATCCTCCTGTGACCGACACTTTGACTGTTACTTTTCAAGAATCCACTGATCCTGTAAAGACTAAATTCGATGACGTGGTTGCAAAAGCTCCCTTGGTTGATCCGGCCAAGACCCAAGCCGAATTGGATGCAGCCAATGCTGCAAAAGCTGTTGCTGATTCTGCCAGGGCAGCGCTTGCCGCTTCCACCGCTGCCGCCCAAGCTGCGGTTGATGCTGTTACGGTGGCGGCAAAGGCCGTTCAAGCGGCGGCTACAGCGTTGCAGGCCAGCCCTACGGCTTCTAATCAGTCGGCATTTAATAACGCGATGGCGGCGTATAACGCCGCATCTGCGGGGTCTGCTTCGTTGATTACCAGAATGAATAGTGATTATTCTGTAGCTCAAGCCACGAACGCCAATGGTCAGATGACATTGCATGATATGGCGGTGACTGATCAGATCAATGCGGATTTGAACAATGCGATAGCGGTATCCGGTCAGTCTTACGATGCCGGGCAAGTGGCTGTAAAATTAAATAAAGCTGCTGATTTGACGGCTTCAATTCCTCCGTTAACGACCTCTCTTGGTGGTTTGGGAACTCAGATAACAATTACGACAACAACATCTACAACTATAAAAAATCAGACGACGACTACTACGACTATCGTTAATAATTCGTGGACTGTTGTTAATAATCTTCCCGGCTTGCCACCTATGACGCCGCCGAATACAACGCCGTTGCCTCCTACTATTCCCCCACCAGCGAAGCCACCAGCTGAGCCGCTTACAGGTGCTTCTGCTGTGCTTGATACGTCATTGCTAAACAAGGAAGCAACTCAACTGCAGATGCTGGATGCTCTTAATAAAATTGCGTCTGCATCTGCTGTGGCTCCAGCGTCTGCTGTGGCTGCTGCGTCATCGCCTGAGCAAGGCACTCCGCCTCAAGCAGAAAATATTCCACAACAAAA